>ERZ890510.385-NODE-385-length-35289-cov-6.886558_pt1 | contig 35289 bp, 40 predicted proteins | sample MGYA00521265_ERZ890510 | MGnify/ENA primary metagenome ERZ890510 (study PRJEB32303, sample SAMEA104408624) | aquatic metagenome | biome: Brackish water; feature: Chemocline; material: water | place: Baltic Sea | collected 2014-10-26T21:54:00 | depth 110 m ... | reverse complement strand
CGGCGGCCGCGAGATCTGGGGCTTCCCCAAGAAGCTCGCCACGCCGCGCATCGCCCACGAGAGCGAGACCCTGGTCTGCACGCTGCACTACGGCTCGGTGCTCTGCGTCAACGCCACCATGGGCTACAAGCACCGCGAGATCGACCCGGCGCCGTTGCTGAAGAGCCTGGCCAGGCCCGCCTTCATGATCAAGATCATCCCGCACGTCGACTGCACGCCGCGCATCTGCGAGCTCGTGCGCTACTACTGCGAGGACGTGACGCTGAAGGGCGCGTGGACCGGCCCGGCGGCGCTGCAGCTGTTCGACCATGCCCAGTGCGACGTCGCCCGCCTGCCGGTGCGCGAGGTCGTCTCGGCCAGCCATTTCGTCACCGACCTGACGCTGGGGCTTGGTGAAGTGGTTTTCGACTATCTCGCAAAGTAGCTGACGTAGAAAAGGAATCTGTCATGTCGCGCTTCCAAGGAAGAGTTGCCATCGTCACCGGCGCCGCCAGCGGTATCGGCAAGGAAATCGCGCTGCGCTTCGCCGCCGAAGGCGGCATCCCGGTGATTGCCGACCTCAATCTCGACGCTGCCGACAAGACCGCGGCCGAGATCAAGGCACTCGGTACGAGCAAAGGGGGGAGCGGCGACGCCTTTGCCGTTGCGATGAACGTCGTCGACGAGGCCCAGGTCGAAAAAGGCGTGGCCGACACCATGGCCAAGTACGGCCGCATCGACGTGCTGGTCAGCAACGCCGGCATCCAGATCGTGAAGCCGCTGGTCGACTTCCCGTTCGCCGACTGGAAGAAGCTGCTGGCGATCCATCTCGACGGCGCCTTCCTCACCACCAAGGCCTGCCTCAAGCACATGTACAAGGCCAAGTACGGCCGCGTAATCTACATGGGCTCGGTTCACTCCAAGGAAGCGTCCAAGCTCAAGGCGCCCTACGTCACCGCCAAGCACGGCCTGATCGGCCTCTCGAAGGTGCTGGCCAAGGAAGGCGCGGAGTACAACGTCTCATCCAACGTCGTCTGTCCCGGCTTCGTGCGCACGCCGCTGGTCGACAAGCAGATCCCCGAGCAGGCCAAGGAGCTTGGCATCAGCGAGGCGGACGTCATCAAGAACGTCATGCTGAAGGACACGATCGACGGTCAGTTCACCGCCACCGACGAGGTGGCCGACGCGGTCCTCTTCTACGCCGCCGCCAGGACCACGGTACACAGCGGCCAGTCGGCCGTGGTCAGCCACGGCTGGTTCATGCAGTAGGGCACCCGACGTTCGGCGTGGCCCCTTGGCGGCCGACTTTCCGGACACGAGTTGTCCGGAATCTGTCTGTCCGGAAATTCGCACATCGCCGACCCGCCTGAACCGGACGGTTCTTTTTGACGAAGGCCCAATTGCCGGACCTGTCTGAAAATCCGTCAGCCCGCCCGGGGCCGATTGTTTCCGGCTTGGACATCTGGACCTCGTTTGGACAGGAAAAGGCCCGCCGCGATTTCCTGGATAAGAGGGCCGGGCGGGCCGCTGGCGTGGCGGATATGCTCCTCACCACGATAGGCTATTTCTTATCAAGAACCTGCTGAACCTGTCAAATTCCGTTGGAGCTCGACTATGGCTCCAGGGTTGAGTCCGTTTGTTGGCCAGTTGGCTGCTGATCGATAAATTGGGCGGCAGAGGACATATACAGGTACTTGTCTGCACCCGCCGAACGGCCTTCCTTGAATACGTCGATGGCGCGGGCCTGATCGCCGACCTTCCAGAACGCTTCCGAGACGTCTCTATAGACCATGGCGGTGGCACTGGCCCTGTTCTCCAGATCGGTCATACCCAACGCCTCCTTGGCACGCCCGAAGCTCCCCTCTCCGGCCGTACTGTCGCCGTCCAGTATCTGATAACCGGCCAGAGTGCCGTAAGCCAAGGCAAGGGTCCCGCAGTTGACCGTGGAGGTTGGCGAGCATTGCTCGGGGGTGGAAAATCGGGCGACCTCCTTCTTGGCGAGGCTTGTTGCTGCCTTCTGATCGCCGCCGTCGGAGGCTTCCATCGCCGCTACCTGATAGGAATCGCTGGCGCAGGATGTCATGGCCAGGGCACACGCCGCGACCATGACCAGGGTTTCTAGGGGATGACGCCTGCCGCAACGATGGGACGAGCCGCCCATTTTCAATCCTTGGAACAATGGCCGATGACTCGACCTCCGGAGGCAGTCTGTCAGAAGCGCCTGCAATCGCGAACCCAGAATCGGCACCGAGCGCGCGAGGCCGGGACATGGAGTACCAAAAAAGTAAGATAAATCAATGTGTTGTCGATCGAAATTACTGTGGCAAAATTGCAACATTTGTTGGACGGACGCGCCGGCCTTTGCCACAATAGCCGAGGCCGCTGGGCACCCAGCATTGGTTTCAGGGGAGAAAAGCCTATGCCGTTGGGGAACCGAATCATTGTGCTGGCCGCCCTGGCATCGTTCGGGACGGTGGCTGTTCTTTCTCCCGCAATCGCCCAGGTCAAGGCACCGGCAAAGTCGAGGCTGAAACCGGCGGCCAAGGCCGATCCGACGGACAACATTGCCGATCAGCTCAATGCCAAATGGCAGCAGGAGAACGGCGCCTACGCCGGCTTCACGCAGGCGGCACCCGCCGTGGTCCCGGTTTCATTCGCCACCCCCGCCGTCGCCAACGATTGGGGTGACCGCCTGGTCTCGCGCGCCATGAACTACCTCGGCACGCCCTATCGCTACGGCGGCACCTCGCCGAGCACGGGCTTCGACTGCAGCGGCTTCGTCTACTACCTCTACGGCGCAGTCTTCGGACAACGCATTCCGCGCATGCCGCACGACATGGCGCGCGAGGGCATGACGGTCGCACGCGGCGACCTCGTGCGGGGAGACCTCGTCTTCTTCGGCTACCGCGGCCACTTCACCCACATGGGAATCTATGCCGGCGACAACCAGTTCGTTCATGCCACGCATCGCGGCTCGCCCGTCATGGTGACGAACCTGGACGCCGACTATTACCGCGCCCGCTACATCACGGCCGTGAGGCTGGCTCCGCAGTAACAGCGCCGACGGCGTCATGGCCTCTTCCCCAGGTGGGAGAGGAAGTAACGCGATTTTCCGCCATGACCCTGCCACCCAACGCGCACACCGCGACGCGCCGCCACCTGGAAGAGCGCGTAGAGGTCTTTATCGCCGGCTATGAGGCGAGAGGACAGCAGCCGGATCCCTTTGCCGGCGAATATCTGGTGCGCGCCCTCGCCAGCCTGAAGGCCGGGGACTATGCCGCCGGGGAGGCGCGGCTGCGGCTGGCCGAAATGCCGGCCGAGCGTCGTTCGCCTCAAGACATCGCCAAGGTACCGACGGGTTACGCGCTGCTGTCGACGGCGGAGCTTCGCAGGAGCTTTGAGCGGACAAAACTTGGACAGCTTCGTTAGGGTACGTTCCGACTGGTATCGAATCGTCCAAGCTGACTGACAAAATGACCTCATGCTGAAGAGGCCACGGAGTGGCCGTCTCGAAGCATGGGCTACAGCACGACTGATCCCACCACAGGGCGGAGACTACTCCGCCCGATTCGAGACGGCGCTGCGCGCCTCCTCAGGGCGAGGTGGGGTTTGTATCAGCCAGAGAAACGCTCTACTCCGCTCAGCCGGCGAGAATGGCTTCGACGATCTCCTGGACGTTGAGGGCATCCGCCAGGGTCGCGAGAGGATGCGGCTCGCCACGGGCAAGTTTTGCCACGCCTTCGAGCTGGCGCCTGAGCGCCAGCGGCCGGGCCTGCTCCTGGGGCAGAGCATCCGGCGCCGGCTGCCATGTGCCATCCGCCCCGTGCCGCTCGGCGATCGACCAGTCGCAGAGCCGGACCGCGCCCTTGTCGCCTTCCAGCATCCAGATGTTGTGATCGTCCTTCGCCGTCTCGCCGACCGCACCCGCGATCGTGACCGGCAGATCTCCAGCCTGCAGGGACGCGGCTATGTGACGTTCGGATTTGCCGGCTTCCGGAAACGACGCCTTGCCACTCATTCCGTGCAAGGGCCCGACGAGCCGCCGTGACAGAAAGAGGAAATGCGAGACGACCTCGCGGGTAAAACCGCCCTGCATCGGCCTGTCCAGCCAGCCCGCCGCGTCCGCCTGCCAGGGACGCGGCCATTTGGCGAAGCCGACCTCGATCGCGATGCGCCTTGGGATGCCGATCTCGCCGCTCTCGATCCAGCGCCGGATCGTCGCCACGGCAGGCGAAGAGGCGAAGGGAAAGTTTACCGCGCCGCGATCGCCGGCCTCCGCCACGAACGCCCGCGCATCGGCGACATCGATCGCCAGCGGCTTCTCGCAAAACACGCTCTTGCCGGCCGCCAGCGCCGCGCGGGCGTGCGGGAGATGCGAGGCCGGGGGCGAAGCGATGTAGGTGCAGTCGCTCGCCGCAATGACGGCCGCCGCGTCGGCCAGTCGCGGCACCTGGGGAAAGGTCGTTGCCATGCGCTGCATCGCGGCCGGCGCCGGGTCCCAGATGCCGCGGGCCTGCACCAGCCCGGGATCCTGCTGGAGAATCGCGGTGAGCAACCGCTCGCCCATGATGCCGGCGCCGATGATGCCGATCGCAACGCTGTCGTTCTTCATGCCACCGTTCTTCATGCTTGTGACCGCAGCCCCTCTGGCGTTTGTTGTCGTGAGCGTTGTACGTCGGGGCCGGGAAGCGGTCACTTCCCGGCGAGCCCAAACATGGCCGCGCCAAGGCGGCAGACCGGAACCATTCGATCCCCGGAACGTTGTCTGTCTTTATAAGGACAGAATGATCGAGTGAGTTGAGGGCGGTCAAACTTCCTGGCCTGGAGGAATCGAGATGTTGAGGCTCTTTCCGCGACTGCTGCTCGTTGTGGGGATCGGCGTCACCGGGGCGGCGTGCCAGGACGACGGCTCCGCCGCACCGCGCGGCTACTATCAGCAGGCACCGGCGGGCTACGGCAACCCGTACTACAACGGCGGCTACTACGGTCCCGCACCTGCTCAAACACGGTATGGCTATTCGCAGCCTGCGCCGACCTACAACCGGACTGACGGCCGTCGCTATACCACGGTGACCGTGACGAACCGCGGCCAGAACGGGTATCGCGACGATGTCGTTCAGCAGCAGGTCGTCTGCGGAAGCCAGTACTACGACGGCTACCGTACCCGCACCGCACCCCGGTGCTGATCGCAGCGCTGTCGTTCATCATGCCCGTGACCGCGGCCCTCTTGCCGTTGGTTGCGGTGAGCGCTGTACGTCGCGACCAACAAGAGCAAACGCGCGGCTTCCGGTGCACGGAACCGGCTTTGCAGCTTCGTGTTTCCAGACCGGGCCGCCTGCTATCCTGATCACGTCGATCACAGGCATGGGGACCCATGGATTTCCAGGAATTGGTGCATAGCCGCCGCAGCGTCCGGGGCTTCAGGGACGAGGCGGTGCCGAAGGCGGTGATCGCCGAGATCATCGAGGATGCCAAGCGCGCGCCGTCGTCGATGAACAGCCAGCCATGGCATGTCCATGTCCTCGCCGGCGCGCCGCTCGACGAAGTGCGTCGCCGCAACATGGAGGAGATGGTGGCAGGTAAACCGTCGAAGCGGGACATCTTCACCCACGGTCCCTACGAGGGCGCCCATCGCGAGCGCCAGGTCGGCGTCGCCAAGCAGCTGTTCGCCGCCATGGGCATCGCGCGCGACGACAAGGCGATGCGCCAGGACTGGGTGCTGCGCGGCTTCCGGCAGTTCGATGCGCCGGTCTCGCTGGTGCTCACCTACGATCGCATCCTCGATCCCGGTGCTACCTGCCACTTCGATCTCGGCGCCCTGTGCTACGGCATCGTGCTGGCCGCCTGGGATCGCGGGATCGGCGCCGTCGTGAACGGCCAGGGCATCTCCCGCTCCGACATCGTGCGCGAGGTCGCGCAGATCCCCGAGGAAGAAGCGATCATGACCTGCATCGCGATGGGTTACCCCGACGAAGCCTTTGCGGCCAACGCCGTGCGCTCCGAGCGGACGCCGACCGACGCGTTCGTGCGCTACGTCGGCTTCGTGGAAGGCTGATACCCGTTGCGCCGACGATGCCGATCGCAACGCTGTCGTTCTTCATGCCTGTGACCGCAGCCTCTCTGGCCATTGGGAGTCGTGGCCGGTGTGCGTCGAGACCGGAAAGCGGTCGCTTGCCGGCGGGCCACCCGGAAATCCATGTTATGCTCGCCGACAAGCGATGAAAGGCCAGCGTGCATCGGCATACTCGACATGCAGGCTGACGCCCATGTGCGCCAGCGACGGGCAAGGGGACCAATGAGCCGCGGCAGCCTGCACGGACTGATGCGGCGCAAATCGACCATCGCCTTCCTGATGACCTTGCCGCTGTTGACGATGATCATCGTGCTCGTGGCCTATCCCGCGGGCTTCGCGATCTATCTCTCGATGCTCGACAGGAAAATGACCAAGTTCGTCGGGCTCGCCAACTTCGCCCGCCTGGTCAGCAGCGACCGGTTCTGGATACTCGTCATCCAGACCTGCGCCTATGCCCTCATCGCCGTCGCCATCAGTGCGGTCATCGGCTTTGCGGTCGCCCATTTCGTGCACAACATCCCGACAAAGGGCCAGCGCAAGTGGCGCGGCATGCTCCTGGTGCCGTGGGTGATCCCGGCGGCCATGAGCATGCTCGCCTGGCGGCTGCTGTTCGAGCCGACCTTCGGCGCCTTCGACTGGGGCCTCGAGCATCTCGGCATGGGCCGCATCTTCTGGCTCGGCGAGGCTGCCTGGGCGCGCTTTTGCGTCGTCCTGGTGACCGTGTGGTTCAGTGCGCCGTTCTTCATGGTCATGTACCTGGCGTCGTTGAAGTCGGTACCCCAGGAGCTCTACGAGGCGGCGCGGGTCGACGGCGCCACCTGGTGGCAGCGCACCCGCTACGTGACCTTCCCGATGATGCGCAACGTCATCGCCATCACCGCGCTCTACTCCCTGATTACCACCTTCGCCGGCTTCACGATCGTGTCCACGCTGACCCGCGGCGGCCCCCTCGGGGCGACGCAGGTGCTGGGCACGGCGGCGTTTTACACCGGCATCCTGGGCGGTAATCTCCCGCTGGGCGCCACCATGGCGCTGTTCATGGTGCCGATCCTGGCGGTGGCCGCGACCTTCATCCTGCGCGGCATCGCCAAACGCGGGAATGAAGCCTGATGTCGTGCACGATGGTCGGTGCCGCCGCCTTCCGGTAGACAATGGCGCCCTTGCTCATGCGAAGACGCGCGACCGCAGTCGCGCGCTCCCGGCCATGAGGCGGACGCCTAAGCCGGGATCGGCAGGTCGACCGTCGTGGTGCGGCGCAGTTCGCGGCGGTGGGTCTTGTCGTCGAACGGCCGAGCACGATGCATGGTGCAGCGATTGTCCCAGATCACGAAATCATGCGGCCGCCAGACGTGGCGCCAGGTGAATTGCGGCTGGGTGGCATGATCGCTGAGGTCGCGCAGCAGCAGCCGGCCTTCCGGCACCGGCCAGTCGACAACATGGGCGGCGTGCGAGGCGAGATAGAGGGCGCGGCGACCTGAGGTCGGGATGGTGCGCACCAGCGGCTGGACGGCGCCCTTCAGCTTGTCCGCCTCCTCCGGACTGAAGTCGAAGCCGAGCACGTGGCGCGAATAGACGATCGAATGATAGACGCTAAGCCCCTCGATCGTGGCGCGGGTCTCTTCGTCGAGCGCATCGTAGGCCGCGCGCATGTCGGCAAATTCGGTATCGGCCCGCACCGGCGGCACCACCCGCGCCGACAGCATCGAGTAGCGGCCCGGCGGATCGACGAACGAGGCATCGGTGTGCCACAGGCGGTTGGCGACGGAGGAGGCGCGCATGCGGTTGTTGGCGTCCCGGATCTTGCCTTCCTTGTCGACGTTGGAGACGTCGGCGATCGCCTCGTTGCCGAACCGGTTGCTGCCGATGGCCGAGGAGGACGTCCGGGCGTGCAGCGTGCCGTCGAAACGCTGGGCGAAGTCGAGTTGTTCCTCGTTGGTGAAATTCTGATCGCGGAACACCAGCACGGCGTACTTGTCCATGCCGGCACGGATCGCCTCCAGCGATTCGCGGTCATGGACCTGGCGCAGGTCGATCGCACCCACTTCGCCGGCGAAGTCAGGCGTGAGCGGCGTGATGGTGACGGTCATGGGGCGGTCCCTTCCCGGAACGGGTGCCTCATCCTGATTGAAACCGGCACGACAACCAACACGGATTTTTCGCGAGGCGATGGGCCTCCCGCAGCGCACTCAGCCCAACGTACCCTTGTGCAATGTTCCAGATACTCATCCCGGGCCGGAAGCTTCCCGATCCCTGGCCCCGGCCTTCCCGAATGCCTGGCGGGCCCAGGCGCAGGCCTCGGCCATCGCGGAGTCGGCACCGCCAACCATGCCCACCCAAAAGAGAAAGCCGTGGTTCATGCCGGGCCATCGGATGATCTTCGTTGGCACGCCGGCCTGTCGCAGCCGCATGCCGTAGAGCTCGGCCTCGTCGCGCAAGGGGTCATACTCGGCGCTGGTCACGTAGGCAGGCGGCAAGCCGGTGAAGTCGTGTGCCCGCAGCGGCGACGCATACGGATTCTCCGCTTCCGCCGGGTTGGTGAGGTAATGCGCCCAGAACCACTCCATGGTGTCGCGGGTCAGCCCGTAGCCATCGGCATTCTCGACGTAGGAGGGCGTGCCGGGCGTGTGATAGTCGGTCACCGGATAGAGCAGCATCTGGCCGCACAGGCTGGGCCCGCCTTCGTCGCGAAGGCGCAGGGCGGTGACCGCGGCCATGTTGCCGCCGGCGCTGTCGCCGGCCACCATGATGAGCGCGGAATCGATGCCGAGTTCGACGGCGTTGTCGGCGGCCCAGCGAGTGGCGGCCAGGCAATCATCCAGGCCCTTGGGAAATTTGTGCTCGGGTGCCAGCCGGTAGTCGACCGACACCACCACGCAGCCGATGCCCGCCGCCAGGTTGCGGCACATGCCGTCGTGCGTATCGAGGCTGCACAGCACGAAGCCGCTGCCGTGAAAGAACATCATCAGGGGAAACGGCCCGCTGCCCGCCGGCGTGTAGATGCGAAGCGCGATCGTCCCGCCCGCGTGGTCGATGTCGCGCTCCAGTACCTTCGCCATCTGCGGAGGCGGCGCCATGAGGGCGATGCGCGCCTCATATTGCCGCCGCGCCTCGGCCACCGGCAGCGTATGCGTGGCGGGCACACCGGTCCCCCGGTCCAGCAACGCACGGATCTGCGGATCAACGGGCATGGTCTCCTCCATCCTGCGGGAGCAATTGAAAGCGCTACGCTAGGTGGGTGGCAAATTGCAAAAGCCGCGATGCGGCTCGGAAGCAGGATGGGGCAGACGCCCTGCCGACGCCGTCGTATCGTGGCGTCCCGCGATTCATCGAAGGGGGACGCCATGTCGATGCCGGCCGAGGCCGATGCCACCAGCCCGAAGCATCTGCGCGACAAGTACGCCATCGTCGGTGTCGGCGAGACGACCTACATGCGGGGCTCGGGCATGACGACACGCGCGCTGGGAACGTGGGCGGTGCGCAACGCGATCGAGGACGCCGGTCTGAAACCCTCCGACGTCGACGGCATGCTGTCCTACCAGTCCGGCGATTCGACCTTCTCGAATTTCATCGCCGGCGACCTCGGCATCCGGGCCAACTTCTTCATGGACGTGTTCGGTGGCGGCTCCTCGACGGAGGCGCTGGTCGGCATGGCGATGGGCCTGATCGAGGCCGGCATGTGCAAGGTCGTGGTGATCTTTCGCGCCATGAACGGCTTCTCCCAGGTCCGTATCGGCGGCACCGGGGCGCGCGCGGTGGCGCCCGTGTCGGGCGACATGCTGCACAGCCGCGCCTACGGCTGGCAGAGCGCGGGCCAGATGTTCAGCCCGACCTTCATGCGCCACATGTACGACTACGGCACGCGCCCCGAGCAGGTCGCCGCCGTCAAGGCGATCCACAGCGAGCATGCGTCGAACAATCCCAAGGCCTTCTACAAAGAGCGGGTCAGCGTCGCCGAGGTACTGGCGAGCCGCATCATCTGCAAGCCGCTGCATCTGCTGGACTGTTGCGTCGAGACCGACAACGGCACGGCGCTCGTCGTCACCAGCGCGGAGCGGGCCCGCGACTGCCGCCATCCTCGCGCGCTGATCCGCGGTGTCGTCGGCCGCTGCAGCAAGCCGCGCCTCGACATGCACTACCAGCACGGCCCGATCTCGACCGTCGCCGGCCACTACGCGCGGGAGATCCTGTGGCCCAACGCCGGGGTCGGACCGGAGGATATCGACGTTACCGGCTCGTACGACGCCTTCACCTTCACCACGATGCTGCAGCTCGAGGACTACGGCTTCTGCAAGAAGGGCGAAGGCGGCGCCTATGTCAGCGACGGCACGATCCGCCTGGGCGGGCGGCGGCCCAACAACACCAGCGGCGGCCATCTGTGCGAAGGCTATACGCACGGGCTCAACATGGTGATCGAGAACGTGCGGCAGCTGCGCCACGACGCCGACGATTCATGTCCCGTGGGCCCCGACGGCAAGCGGCAACACACCTACGACTATCGCGAGGGCGGCTGCCGGCAGGTCAAAAAGTGCGAACTGACGGCCAACATGGGCTGGGCGAACCCGGGGACCGGGTCGGCCATGGTGATGCGGCGCGACTAGGGAAAGGGAGCACGACCATGGCGATCCAGGCCAAATACCTCGACATGCCGCTCGACATCGGTGACCTCGATGTCGAGAACCTGGCGTATTTCAGGCACTGTGCCGCGCACGACTTCCATCTGCAGAAATGCAGCGCCTGCGGCCTGGTGCGCTACCCACCGACCACGGCCTGTCCGTGGTGCGCGGCGCCTAAGTCGGAATGGGTGCCGGTCGAAGGCAAAGGCGCCGTCCACTCCTACACCGAAGTCCATCACGCCATTCAGCCGGCCTTCAAGGCCCACACGCCCTATCTCATCCTCCTGGTCGACCTCGATACGCAGAAGGGCCAGCCCACCGAACACGAGGCGCTCCGCGTCGTCGGCAACCTCACGACCCCGGACGGCAAGCTCGCGCCGAAGGAGATGGTGCGCAGCGTCGGCATCGGCACGCGCGTCCGCATGGTCTTTGCCGATGCGGGCCCGGGCATCGCCCTGCCGCATTGGACCATCGACGAGGGCGCTGCCCAGCCGGCGAAGCCCTGGCGCTATCCCCAGGAATGACGCCCGGCCGAACATGAGATCGGAGAGCGCTCAGCCGCCCTCCCGCCAGCCGCGTTTCGGCATCGTGAGCGCCATCGCCATGCCAGCGATGTTGGCGCCGGCCGCGATCAGCACCGCCGTGTCGTACTGGCGGGTCAGGTCGAACAGGTGTCCGGCCAGGACCGGCAGGCCGATGGCGGCCAGGCACCAGGCGACGTAGGTGCGGCCGGCGACGCGGCCGTAGTCGGCCGGCCGCCAGTAGAGGCCAATGCCGCCGGCGGTGGCGCCGGAGACGAAGCCATAGCCCAGCCCGACCATTCCCAGCCCCAGGACCGCGGTCACAGGCGCCGGCAGCAGGATCACCAACAGCCCGCCGGCCAGCGCCAGCCCGTGCGCCGCACACATCACGTGCGGCACCGCAAAACGATCGACCAGCCAGCCGCCGCCGATGCGCGCGGCGGCGATCGCGCCGGTGATGCCGGTGGTGGCCGCCACCGCAAGGGCTGCCGCCCCGCCATAGGCGGCCACGATCTCGCGCGCCTGGCTCAGCACCATCAGCCCAGCCGAGGCAGCGAGGAAGAACGTCGCCGAAAGCTTGAAGAAGGTCGGGCCCAGGATGGCCGGGCCCCTCGTCTCGCTATCTGTCGACGCACCGCCTACCGGTGCAACCAGCCGCGCCCCGCCATGCCGGACGAGCAGCGCCGCCGCCACGCCACACACCACCAGCACCGTCGCCAACCCGGCCAGCGTGGTGCGCCAGCCGAAGGCCTCGTTGCAGACATGGAAAGCGGGCGTCGCGATCATGGCGCCCATCGGGTAGAGGCTGACGACGTAGCCGTTCATCAGCCCCTGACGCCGCCGCACCAGCATGTTCACGCTCTGCTGCAGCAGGATGTAGGCCGCACCGCCGCCGGTGCCGAACACGAGGCCGTAGCCCAGCAGCAATTGCGTGAGCCCGCCGGCCGTTGCCGCCATCGCGGTGCCGGCGGCGGCCGCCAACGCGCTCGCCAGCACCAGGACCGGCGCCGGGGCAGCGCGATAGAGGAAGGCGGCGCCGACCGAGCCCACCGTGAACCCCACCGTACACAGGCCGAAAACCAGCGACAGCGCCGAGCGCGGAATGGCCAGCTCCTGCTCGATCGGCCGCAGCAGCACGCTGAAGGCGTAGACCGATCCCAGGGGCAGGTTCATCAGCGTCGCCGCCAGCAGCGCCGCCCACAGGCGCTCGGCGCGGACAGGCAGGGCTGGCGTCGCAACAGACATCGCCCGAGCCTCAGGCCGATGCCGTCGGTGGTCAAGTTGCCCGGCCGACTAGTGTCGAGCGGGCAGGCCCTGCTCAATTCCCGCGACCGGAAGGCTCGCCGGGCCAGGGCGCCGGTTCGCAAGCAGGTGCCGGGCCTCCGCGAGGCGTCCGGCGTTCAGATAGGCCCGCAACAATGTGGCCTCCACCAGATCCACCTGCGCCCGGCTGCCGCCCATGCGTTCCCGATCGGGCAGCATCGGCACGATCAGGTCGATGGCCGCGGCATGATCGCCGCGCTGGAAGGCGGCGAAGGCGCGCGCCGCTGCGGGGATGGTGGACCCGGAGGGATAACGGCCAGCCTTTACCAGCTCCTCGATGGCCTGGACCCAGCCCTCAAGGGCTGCGTCATCGCCCGACGCGGCAAAGGCGAGGGCCACGTGCCAATCGGCGAGCGAAAAGCCCGGACGTGGAATTTTCTCGCGCGCGTAATCCAGGAGTTTGGCCCAGCGCGCGGGGTCGCGGGGATAACCTGCCAGTTCCGAGCGCCACAGAAACGAGGAGGAATCCGAGAGCTTCTGATGCACGGCGCCACGATGATCGTCGGCCGAGAAGGCGTCGTTGTAGAGGCGGAGTGCGGCTTCCAGATTGCCGGCATGCAGTTCGAACAGGCCAAGGTGCCAGTTCAGGTGGCCGAACAATCCGCCAGCACGATCGTACAGCGGCAGCCAGTCGCGCATGAAGGCGATGCCGCTGTCGCGCTCGCCAGTTTCGTAGCAGAGATGGGCGAAGGCGTGGGCGGCATAGGCGTTGCGCCTGTTCTGGGCCAGGGAACGTTCGATCCTGGGGCGCGCGGCGTCATGCCGGCCGATTTCCGACAGCGCCATGCCGTAATGGGCCGCGAACCACCAGTCCTCGCCGTAGTGCGGGGCGAGTGGACTGAGAAAATCGATGAGGTCCTGTTCCCGGCCGGGCAGGCCGGACATCCCGATCAACCCGCCCTGGTTGGCGGCGAGGCTCAGCACCAGCGCGTCGCGCGGCCAGGTCTCGACATGGGCGCGAATCGCGGCCAGTGCCGCCACGGCCTGGCCGGCAAACAGGTGACGAAAGACGTCGATATGGCTGAGCTCGCGTGCCGAACTTCCGTCGCTGAGGGACAGTGCCATGGCGAGGGACTCCCGCATGGCCAAAAGGTTGCCCGCGAGGTGGAGGGCACGGGCCTTGCCGACATGGGCCAAGGCGAACCCCGGATCGGCGGCGATGGCGCGGTCGAACGCCGCGGCGGCACCAGGGTAGACAGTCAGCAGAAGGTCGACGCCCTCGACGTAGGCATCGCGCGCGGCAGCGACGGCGGTGGATAGGGTGAGACCGTAGCGGTCTGTCAGCTTGGGGAGTCTTGTCACGGCGGGACGAGTGTAGCGCTGCCTCCGGCAAAGCGATAGCCACCGGATCGAACACGAAAAATCATCAGGCCGCCACCTCAGCGCCAGGCGAGCCGTCGCACCCTCAGCTGCGAGCGCGACAGCAGGGCGGCCGGAACCAGGGCCGCCAGCGCCACGATGGCGATGATGATGAAGGTGTCGGAAAAGGCCAGCATCTGCGCCTGGGTGTTCACCATGGTGCCGAGGTATTCCAGCGCTGCCGCCTTTTGCTGCTGGAACGGCAGGCCAGAGCGGCCCATGAGCCGCTCGACCTCAAGCAGCAGACGCTCGGTGGTGTGGTTGCCCCAGTGCTGGGTCGCGGTGAGCGCATCGGCGTGGAAGCGCGTGCGCACCTCGAAGAAGGCGACGATCAGGTTGATGCCAAAAGCGCCGCCGAGCTGGCGCATGAAATTCGCCACGCCGGCGCCCTGACGCACCTTCTCCGGCGGCAGCGCCTTGAGTGCGGCGGCATTGAGCGTGGGGTTGATGAACCCCAGCCCCAGCCGCGACACCATCACCATGCCGACCAGCGTCCAGAAGGTCGTGTTGGCGTCGGCGCCAACCATCAGGGCGAAACCGAGCGAGAACAGGATGAGGCCACCGATGATCATGATCGAGGCCGGAATGGTGTCGGACATCCGGCCGGCGAGCGGGAAGATGACCGCGAGCATCAGCCCGGCCGGCATCATCATCAGCCCGGCGAGCAGCGGCGTGAAGCCCACCATGGTCTGGACGAACACGGGGATCACATAGGTCGAGCCCATCATGCCGGCGCCGAAGATAAAGGCGATCACCGCGGTGGCGGAAAACTCCAGGTTGGCGAAAATCCGCATGTCGAGCAGCGCGCGCGGCGTGTGAAGTTCCCACAGCACGAAGCCCACGGCCGCCAACGTGCCGAGCGTGAGGCGCAATACGATGATGTCCGAGGCCCAGCCTTCGCGCTGGCCGTCGGCAATGCCGGTCATCAGGCCCCACAGTCCAACCAGGAGCAGCCCGAAGCCCAGCCAGTCGAACGGCGGGATCTCGCGCGCCAGCGGTCGCGTCGGCATGAACAGCGCGCCCAGGATGGCGGCCAGACCGCAGAACGGCAGCGAGATGAAGAACACGTAGCGCCAGGAAAAATACTCGATCATCAGCCCGCCCAATGTCGGACCGATCGCCGGGGCGAAGACGACGCCCAGGCCGAAGATGCCCATCGCTGAGCCGCGCCGGTCGGCCGGGAAAACGGTGAAGATGGTGGCCATCACCAGAGGCTGGGCGATGCCGGCGCTGAAGCCCTGCAGGATGCGGGCAAAGATCAGCACGTCCTCGTTGGGCGCCATGCCGCCCAGCAGCGCGCCGGCGGAGAAGAAGAACAAGGCGCCGATGAAGGTGCGGCGCTCGCCCAGCACGCCCGAGACCCAGACGTTCAGCAGCATGCCGGCGGTCATGGTCGCCATATAGGCCGACGACATCCACTGCGCCTTGTCCTGGCCGATGCCGAAGGCGCCCATGACGTCGGGCACGGCGACGTTGACCGTGGTCATCGCCAGCACCATGGCGACCACGCCGATCATGCCGGTGATCGTCACCAGCCAGCGATAGGCCGGCCCATAGTGTTCGGCGAGATAGGCTGCGTTCTGGACCGGGGCGGCCGGAACCGGTGGGTTAGCGGACGTCAATGTCGACTTCGACCATCATGCCGGGCGCCAGCTGCTTCGGCATGTCGACCATATCGATCTTCACCGCCACGCGCTGGGTGATCTTGGTGAAATTGCCCGACGGATTGGGCGTCGGGATCAGCGCGAAGCGGCCCATCGTGGCGCTGCCGATGCGCGCGACGCGGCCGGTGAATTTGTCGTTGGGGAAGGCGTCGACGGAAACATGGACGAGCTGGCCGAGCTTGAGCCGGCTCACCTGGGTTTCCTTGATGTTGGCCTCGACCCAGACTTCCTTGGGATTGTGCAGCAGCATGATGCGCTGGCCGGCAGCGACGTATTCGCCGACGAGAACGAAGGTACGGTCGATCACCGCCGGTATCGGGCTCTTGATCGTCCGGTCCTCGACATCGACGAGCTGCTGGTGGAGCTGGGCGGCGAGGTTGGCGACCTGGAAGGTGAGCGCCTCAATCTGGGCGTCGATCATGCCGACCTTTTCGTGCTCGACGCGCGCCTCCTCGAGGCTGCCCTTGGCCTGCTGAAGTTCCGCCTGAAGCTGCAGGATCTGGCTTTCGAACTTGGTCACAGCCGCCTGAGCGGTCTGAAACTGACGTTCGTTGCCGACGCGGCGCTCGAAAAGCACGCGGCTTCTCTCGAGCTCCAGCTTGGCAAGGTCGAGGTCCGATCCCAGCGCCGCCAGCGCTTCTTCACGGGCCGTTACCGCCGAGGTGCGCGTGCGCACGGCGGCGTCGGCCTGGCTGACGTTGAGACGCCGTTCGGCACGCAGCCGCGTCCGCTCGACCCGCACCCCTTCGATCTGCGCGCGCAACGCATCGGCGCGCAGTTTGGCGACGCGATCGTCGATACGCGCGATCGTCTGGCCGGCCTCGACATGCATGCCTTCGCGCACCGGCATTTCGACCACCCAACCGTCGGAACGGCTGGAAACCGTCACGATATCAGCCGACACGCGGGCGTCGTACTCGTAGACATGAGTGAACCGCATGTAGAGTTCGCGGCCGCCATAGGCGAGTGCGAACAGAAGCACCGCGGCGACGGCGAACGTGCGCGGCCGCAGCAGCGACCGGCCGCGGCCGACCGACGACTGCCGGCCACGGTCCGGCAGCGCGCCGACCGGGGGGGCGGATGCCGGGGCCGGCGAAACTGGCGGCGCAGCGGCGGGCGATGGCGGGGCCGGCGCGCGCGCGACCGGCCTCGCGGGTGGTGCGGCCTGGGTGGCGGGCGGCGGGATGGACTGGTCCATGATGCTACTCGGCGGCAGCCAGTTCGGGCGAAGGACGCTCGTCGCCCGCCACCGGGCCGGCCAGCGGTTGCAGGCGGGCTTTCACCCGCCCCAGCAGCCGGACGCAGGTCCGGACATCGGCGTCGCTGCAGCCACGCAGCAGCTCGCGCCGTAGATCCGTGCCGACGGCGGCGATCGACGCCAGCGCCGGCCGCGCCCTGGCGGTCAGAAAAACGCGTTTGACCCGCCGGTCGCCGGGTTGGCTGCGGCGCTCGACCCAGCCATCGGCCTCGAGCAGGTCGAGCTGGCGCACCAGCGTCGAGCCCTTGATGCCGACCCTGAGTGCCAGCGCGTTCTGCGTCAGCCCTTCGGGATGTGCCGACAAATTGACCAAGGCCACCCACCGCGCGGTCGAAAGTCCGAGTGGCTTGAGCCGGGCATCGAGCACGTGGCGCCACAACCGGGAAACCTCGGCCAAACCGAGACCCAGCCGATACGTCGGATCGTCGGCGCCTGTCATAAAGAAATCATAGGACTGAAACGATTAGCATACCAACGATCTATGCCCGCGTCGGCCGTCAGGCAGCAACGCGCGCCATGCATAGCAACCCTAGGCCCCGCGGACGCGACGACCAATCAGCAGGACTAGCGGGATCGCGAGCGCCGAACACAAGGTATAGAGGCCGAAGGCGTTGATATAGCCCAGCATGGCCGCCTGTCGGTTGATCTCTTTGGACAGCCGGGCAAGCCCCTGCACCGTCTCGAAATCCCAGCCTCCGGTCACCCACGGCAACGCCAGCACCTTGTTGAAGGGGTTCACCAGTTCGACCATGCGGCCGTAGTTCGCGCCGGTCGAGCGCACGATCTCGGCGACGCAGATCGAGATGAAGAAGCTCGACCCGATGTTGCGCAGCAGGTGGTAGACGGCGGTGCCCTCGGCCAGGTTGGCGGCACCGATGGTCGAGAAGGTGACGAGGGTGAGCGGTACCCAGATGACGCCGATGGCGATGCCCTGGACGAAGCTGTTGGCCATCAGGGTGCCGGTGTCGACGTTGAGATCGAGGCTCATCAGCCAGAGGCCGGAGACCGCCTGCAGCCCAAAGCCTCCGATCAGGCCGATGCGCGGATCCATTCGGCCGACGAAGATGGCAAGGAAGAAGCCGAGCGTGGCGCCGGCGCCGCGCGCAGCGACAATCTGGCCGATCAGCATGTCGGGAAAACCGGCATGCTGCTGCAGCAGCGGCGGCAGCAGCACCATCGGCGTGAAGTTGAGCATGCCGTAGATCAGGACCAGCACCAGACCGAGCGCGTAGTTGCGGTCGAGCAGCAGGCGCAGGTTGAGGAACGGCCGCCGGGCAGTGAGGCTGTGCGCCAGGAATATCCAGAACGCCACGACGGCGATGAAGGTTTCCAGCATGATCTCATCCGAGTCGTACCAGTCGAGGCGCTGGCCGCGCGACAGCACGAGCTGGATGCAGGCGATGGTAACGGACAGCGACAGAAAGCCGGTCCAGTCGAGCGCGGTGCGGCCGGTTATCCTGTCGCGCGGCAGGGTCAGGCGCAGGCCGGTAACCGACAGCAATCCTACCGGAACGATCATGTAGAAAGCCCAGCGCCAGCTGTAGAGTTCCGACAGCATGCCGCCGACGACGGGGCCGATCACCGGACCGATCACCACCGCCATGCCGAAGATCGAGACGACCAGGCCCTGCTGCCGCTTGGGGAAAGTGTCGAGCAGGATGGTCTGCGACAGCGGAATCACCGGGGCGCCCAAGGCACCCTGCAGGATGCGCCAGAACACCAGCGTTTCCAGCGACTCGGCGCTGCCACACATGAATGTCGTGAAGGTGAACAGGAAAACCGAGCAGATCATGGTGTCGCGCCGGCCGAATCGCGCCGCCAGCCAGCCGGTCATCGGCGTCGCCACCGCCGTCGCCAGGATATTGAAGGTCATGGTCCAGGCGATCTCATCCTGGGTCGCCGACATCGTGCCCTGCATCTGCGGCAGCAGGGTCGAGGCGATCAGCAGCGTCGTCGCATAGAGCGTCGAGCCCAGCACCACCGCCACCAGGATCATCACCCGACGGCCGGTCGAATAGGATTCGCCCGGAATGGCTGGCGGCGACGAGACGGCGGGCGGACTTGAACTCATGGTCAAGGCTATTGTAGCCTATGCAACAATATCAAACCAAGCGGCTTTGCCGCCACCGCCCTGGAGGGGTCGACAATGGGTCCGGACGACGACGGCTATATCGGCTACGTGCTGTCTGACGTGGCGCGCCTGATGCGGACGGTCTTCGACCGACGCGTGCGCAGCCTCGGCCTGACCCGCGCCCAGTGGCTGGTGCTGTCGCGGCTGTACCGCCGGCCGGGGGCCAGCCAGACCGAACTCGCCGACATGCTGGAAGTCGATCGCGCCAGTGCCGGCCGCATGATCGACCGCATGGAAAAGGCCGGCTGGGTCGAGCGACGCGCCGACGTCGTCGACCGCCGCGTGAAGCGCCTGTACCTCAGTGTCCACGCCAAGCGCGTCCACGCGCGGATGTGGGCAATCGCCGAGGCGACGGTCGATGATGCGCTGGTGCCCCTGTCGCCGCTGGAGCGCGCCAAGTTTGCCGGGCTGGCGGCGCGCGTGAAGGAGCGGTTGCAGTCGCTGGCCGACCTCGGTCCGGATGCCAGAATCGCCATCGCCGCTCCGCGTGGAGTCACCGTGCCATGAGCCGCGCCAGGCACGCCTTGCCACGCCTTGTCCTGCTGGTCGTCGTGCCGTTGCTGGCGATTGCGGGCGCGGGATACTGGTGGCTGTCCGGCGGACGCTACATCGTCACCGAGAACGCCTACGTCAAAGCCCACATCGTGCATATCGCATCGGAAGTATCGGGCGCCATCCGCCGGGTGCCGGTACATGATCACGCCGCCGTCGCCGCCGGCGACATCTTGCTGACTCTCGAAACCCGACCCTTCCGCCTGGCGCTGGACAGCGCCGAGGCCGAACTCGACACCGCGCGGGCCCATGTCGAGACCCTGCGCGGGACATGGCGCGAAGCAGTCAGCGAACTGGCGAACGCCGAGGCGCGCGCCGCATATGCCCAGCGCCAATGGCAGCGACAGGAAGAGCTTGCCACCAAGGGAATCCTCTCCGCCAGCAAGCGCGACGAGTCGCAGGACGAGGCGCGTACCGCCGCCGACCGGGCGGTCTCAGTGCGGGCAAAGCTGCGTCGCATATTGACCGCCCTCAACGGCGATCCCGAACTGCCGGCCGACGAACATCCGCTGGTGCGCGAGAAGGCCGCCGCGCGCGAGCGCGCCGCACTCGACCTCGCCCGGACCACGATACTGGCGCCGGTCGACGGCACCGTGGTCAACATGCGACTGCAACGCGGCGAACAGGTCAAGGCAGCGACGCCGCTGTTCGCGCTCGTGGCCAGCAACCGGCCCTGGGTCGAGGCCAACTTCAAGGAAACCGAACTGACCCATGTGCGGGTTGGCCAGAAGGCCCGGATCGTGCTCGATACCTATCCCGACGCAAGCTGGGAAGCCGTGGTCGAAAGCGTGAGCCCGGCGACCGGCGCGGAGTTCGCTATCCTGCCGCCGCAGAACGCCAGCGGAAACTGGGTCAAGGTCGTGCAACGCCTGCCGGTGAAGCTGCGCCTGCTGCCGCATGAGGGCGAACCATCGCTGCGCGCCGGCATGACAGCGACCGTGAGCATCGATACCGGCCGCCAGCGCAGCGTCGGCGATGTCACCCACCTGTTTCGCAGCAAGCCTCCTCAGGCCAGCAGCGACGCCGCTCAGAGGCCATAGGGCCGGCGACGACCACGCCGGCTATCGCTTCGCCAGCCCCTTCTGCAGCATCCGCCACTTGAACTGCTCGAAACGGTCCTGGCCGAAGAAGGGCTCGCCGTTGAAGACCATCAGGGGCACGCCATAGTGGCCGTCGGTGCGTTGGGCGTCCTGGTTGCTCTCGATGGCGCCGTCGAAGCGCTCTGGCGAGGCCGTGATCGCGGCGTCCATTTCGGCAAGGTCGAGACCGGCGCGTTCGGCGGCGCGGGCGAGATGATCGCCCTCCGGCCAGTTCTTGACCGTACCGCTCCAGATCACGCCGCTCACTTCGTTCAGGAAGGCAAGCCCCCTGCCCCGTTCGGTGGCCGCCTGACCGAGCCGGGTGAGACGACGGATGTATGGTTGCTCTTTCGGATAGGTCCGCGTCCGGGCATCCATCAGCACCGGATCGGGCGAGGCCCAGGCGAACGGCAGGCCGACAAACTCGGCGCTGCGGAAGACGTCACGGGCGAAGTAACTGAACCACAGCGGGTCGCTGTTGGTGAAGAAGTCGGGCTGGCGCACGGCGATGGGATAGACCACGCGGACATTGGCCGCGACGTCGTACTCCTTCTCGAGCGCCACGAGGCGCGGCGTCACGAGATAGGAATAGGGCGAGCGAAACGACCAGTAGAGATCGTAGCCGAGCGTCATGGCGCATAGAGCCCTTTCGATGCCGCCAGGCTGACGCACAGCGATTCGATGGCGTCGAGCGTCGGCGTATCGAGCGCGGCACTGCGCGCGAAGGCGAGCGGCGCGCGGACGATCGACTCGACTTCCATCGGCCGGCCAAGTTCGTAGTCCTGCAGGATCGACGGGCGGTGGTCCGGATATTCGCGGGTCGGGCCGTAGCGCTGTTCGGGGCTGTCGTCGAGGACGACCCCGTGCGCGGCCGCCACAGCCAGCGCCTCGGCATGAGCCTTCCGGCACAGGCGATTGATCAGGGGGGTCATCTGGATCGTATTGGGCTGTCGCAGGATGAGGCAGACCGTCGAGCCGGTGAGATTGGCCATCAGCTTGTGCCAGATGTCGTAGCGGATATCGCGCGTCGGCGGCGAGGCGATGCCGGCCGCCAACAGCGCCGCACGCAAGGCATCGATGCGCGGGCTCGGGCGGTCGTCGGTTTCCGCGACCCACAGCGTATTGCGCTGGGGCGAGATGTTGTGCACGACGCCGGGCTCGACGACATGGTTCGACGAGGTGACGACGGCGCCGACCGCGCGGTCGAGACCGACTGCCCGTGCCAGCGCGCCGCCGGGGTCCAGCCGCGACAGATCGGGCGCCGGCGGGCGCGATGGGCCGAGGCCGTGACCGTACCACCATGGAATGCCGTTCTGCACGAACGCCACCGCCGTATCGCTGCGCAACAGGGGCCCGACATTCTCCGCCAGGACGCCGAGGCCCGACGACTTCATCGTCACCAGCACCGCATCCTGCGGCCCGAGATCGGACGGACGGTCGCTGGCACGAACCGGTGCGACGATCCGGCGATCACCGGTCAACAGGACGAGGCCACGGGCGCGGATGGCGTCGAGATGCGCTCCACGTGCGACGACCGAGACATCGTTGCCTGCCGCGGCAAGACGCGCCGCGAAGTTACCGCCGATCGAGCCGGCTCCAAAAACACAAATACGCATGCGTCGCCCTATCCGCCCCCGCGGCTCAACCAGGTCACGGTGAGGTCGCTGCGCGGACGGGCGCGGCAGGCGAGCGTCTGGCCCGCCTTCGCCTGTTGCTGACTGAGCGAGGCATCGCTGCGCGGCAGCAGCGAAACCGTCCCGGCATCAAGGTGGCTGGTGCAGGTCCCGCAGTTGCCGGTGGCGCAGGCGTAGGGATAGTCGATTCCGGCCATGATCGCCGCTTCCAGGATCGTCTGGCTCGTGCCGCAATCGATGGTCTGCCGGGTATTGGCGATCGTGAGGCGATGGGATTTGACGCGTGCCATGCCGGCGCTCCTCAGGCCATGGCTGCGTGACGACGCGACGGCGTGGTGCGGATCGAGCCGAACTGCGGCTGATACCAGGCGACCGACGGAAAGCGCACCAGGGCGTAGCCGTAAAGCGCCAGACCGACGGCCGGCTCGTCGCCCAGCACTTCGGTGCTGTGGATGTCGTGGTCGGACATCGCCATGCCGGTGCCGGGTTCGACCATCACCTCGGCGATCTGCTCGACCGAGGCATGACCGGGCCTGGTCATGCCATCGGTGCGGCGGAAGAACTTATGGCACTCGCGGCCGGCGATGGCGGCATTGACACACCAGATACCATGGTCATGAGGTGCCGCTTCCTTGCCCGGCAGACCGATCGTCAGATAGAGGCCATGGCCGTCGTTGTCTTCCACCAGCAGCGGGTGGTTGCGGCCCTCGGCGACCGGCATTTCGAAGTCGGCGAGCGGAAACAGTTCCTTCTTGCCCGCCAGCGCCACCAGCTTCAGCTTGATGGCGTGCAGGGCCGAAGGCGTCAGCCCTTCCTTGTCGGTAATGGCATGCACGTCGACCAGCAATTTCTTGCAGGCGCGATTTCTCTTTTCCTGGGCAGTCATAAGGGAAACTCCGGTTGTTGCACCGAGGCTACGGGCCGGACGAGGCCGGTGGCAAGATACATCTCCGCGCGCTAGACTTGCGGAAGAGGTGCACAAGCATCCTGATCGACCGGAGGAACCGACATGGCCCATGCCTTCGACATCCAACCGCTTGCCAGCACCACCTTCGGCGCCATCGTGACCGGCCTGAAGGTGAGTACGCTCGACGACGGCCAATGGTCCGAGCTGCATGCCGCCTGGCTCAAATATGCCCTGCTGGTCTTTCCAGACCAGCATCTGACGCGCGACGAGCAGATCGCCTTCGCCAGGAGGTTCGGACCGCTCGAGTTCGAGATGGCAGCGCTCAGCAACGTCAAGGCCGACGGGTCGCTCCGCATCGAAGCGGATAACGACGACATGATGAAGATCCTGAAGGGCAACATGGGCTGGCACGCCGACAGCACCTACATGCCGGTCCAGGCCAAAGGCGCGGTGTTCAGCGCCGAGGTGGTGCCGAGCATTGGCGGCCACACCGGCTTTGCCGACATGCGCACGGCCTATGATGCGCTCGACAATGCCCTCAAGGTCAAAGTCGAGAAGCTCGCCGCCTATCACTCGCTGCATCACAGCCAATCCAAGCTCGGCCACCAGACCAAGAAGAAGGACGGCGAATACAGCGGCTATGGCCTCCACGACGGCCCGGTGCCGCTTCGCCCCCTGGTGAAGACGCATCCGGAGACCGGCCGCAAGTCGCTGCTGATCGGCCGCCACGCCCACAACATCCCCGGCATGGCCAAGGCCGAATCGGCACGCTTTCTCCAGGAGCTGGTTGATTTCGCCTGCCAGCCGCCGCGCATCTACCATCACGCCTGGGCAGCCGGTGACGCGGTGGTGTGGGACAACCGCTGCCTGCTCCATCAGGCGACGCCGTGGGACATGACCCAGCCGCGCGTGATGTGGCACAGCCGCATCGCCGGCAATCCCACGAGCGAGCAGGCGCTCAGTGCGGCGGCATCGGGATGAAGACCGGCGGCGCGCCGGACATCTTCGACCGGGCCTTGATGTCCTCGTCGTTGGCGCCATGGGGTTTCAGATAGACGTAGAACGGTGTCCGGCGCTCCACGACATCTTCGCCCGGCTGAGCACGCTGGCTGACCAGCAGGTCGTCCTGGATGCGCACATGCATATAGCCTGGAATGAGTTCGGCCCAGTTCGCGACCTCGGGCGTGAAGTCGACGTCGTAGGAATGGTCGCCGACAACGGTGACAACACCCGCGCCGTCCGCGTCGGCAGGCCATGACGGTACCTGCTGCCAGGTCATGCCGGACTGCACGTAGACGGCCACGGGATTGAGCATGACGTAGAGCGGCCCCGCAAGGCTGGTGTTCTGCAGCGACAGCGTCATGCGAAACGACTTACCGTCGGGGAGGGCAACGATCCGCTTCAGTTCGACATAGAGGGACCTCATGGCAGTATTTTCGAGTTCCAGCCGCGCCTGACGCTGCTGCTTCACGAGGTGCGCCTGATAACGCCCGACCCCGGCATCGACGGCAAAAGCCAGCATCACCGCCACGACGACACCCAGCACGACCGGCGAGTGCCACAAACCGGGAAGCCGGCCGAGCCTCGGCGCGACGAGAGATGGCGCGGCCTCCGCCTTGCGTGGCGCCTCGCGCAGTTCGTCGGCCAGCGTCCGCCTCGACATGTCCTTGTCCGCACGAGCGATGGCAAGCTCGCGACGCAGATCCCGGATCAGCGCGTCTTTCTGCTCCGAAGACAGGGTGGCGGGATCAGGGGCTTGATCGCTCATGCCACGATCGCGCCGTTGGCGATGTGGACGACCTGCTGCGCCCTTTCGGCAAGGGCGAGATTGTGGGTGACCAAAATCAGCGTCGTGCCAACCTCGCGATTGATGGTCAGCAGTTCGTTCATGATCTCGCCTTCGGTCTGCTCGTCGAGATCGGAGGTCGGCTCATCAGCCAGCAAGAGCGCGGGATCGTTGATCAGCGCGCGGGCGATCGCGACACGACGCTGCTCGCCGGCGGAAATCTCGGAAGGATAGGCATCGAGATAGCCGCCCAATCCCATCCGCTCGAGCAGGCCGGCGGCCCGGGCGTAACTCCCCGAAGCGCCATGGCGGCGGCCAAGCATTGCCGGCAGAGCAACATTGTCGATCAGGCGCAGCGTCGGCAACAGGCTCGCGAACTGGAAGACGTAACCGATCTTCCCATTGCGGAACCCCGACAGCGCGTTGTCCGACAGACGCCACAGATCGGTGCCGTCGATCGTCACCGTGCCGCCCGACGGCCGGCTCAGGCCGCCGATCACCGCCATCAGCGTCGACTTCCCCGATCCCGACCGCCCGATGACCGCGGCGAACTCGCCCGCCGCCACGTCGAGATCGATCCCGGAGACGGCGGTCACGATGCCACGTTCGGTCCTGTAGCTTTTGCTCACCTGGCGGCATGCGAGCATCGGTCAGCCCTCGCCGCGGACGAGTTCATAGGCATCGCGCCGGCTCGCCCGCCACGCCGGGTAAAGCGCGCCCAGCGCGCCGATCGCCGAAGCGAGCACGATCGCCGCCGCCGCATAGGCAACGGTTTGCGGCAGGTCGAGCCAGACGAACGGCACGCCGATGTTGTCCAGGTAATAGACCAGCGAACGCTCGTAGAGCCGCATGACGAGCACCCCCAGGGCGACACCCAGGACGCCACCGACGCCGGTAGCGATCACCGCCTCGACGACCATCATGCCAACCAGTTGCGCGCGCCGCGCGCCGATCGCCTTCAGCAAGCCAAGCTCGCCGCGCCGTTCCGTCACGATCGCCGAGAACAGGACGCTCACCATGACGGCCATGCTGGCGAACATCAGTACCATCAGGGCGAGAATGCCCTGGAGAAGCGCGGCAAGTCCTTGACGGATCCCCGACAGGGAAGAGTCGCCGGTCACCACCTTGGCACCCTTGACCGCCGACAGGATGGCAAAGCGTGCCTGGAGCGCCGTCGCGCCCGGCGCCAGTTCGACCAGGAAGCCGGTGACCTTTCCCAGCGACAGCACCGCCGGTCGGGCATCCCCGTGCTGCGGTATGCTACCGGCCAACGCCTCCAGCGTCGCGAACGACATGAAGACGCCGCGCTCATGGGTGCCGACGCCGGTGCGGCCGAGCTTGCCATAGATCAGATGCGGCTTGCCAAAGATCAGTAGTTGCGACCCCAGCGGCGCATCGCGGCCGGCGCCCAGGATCACGTCACCAGCCCGGAGATCGCGGTTGAGCTTGTCCTTGAGCCAGGGCTGGATCGTGAAGTCGCGCGCCGGGTCGATGCCGATCAGATCGACCAGGTCGTGGTGGCCGCCGACGCCCGAATGCTCGACGCGCACAATCTTCTGCGGCGCAATCCGCCCAAGGCTGGCGATATGTGCCCTGGCAAGAACGTCGGCATCGAGAACGAGGTCTGTGGGCTCGACGGTGAGCAGGGCCGCGGTGATGTTGGTGAGCGCGCCCTCGGGCACCACCATCATGTCGGCGCCGAGCCGCGTGAAACCCACCGCCATGCTGTCATCGATGCTGCGCATCAGCGTGGCACCGGTGAAGACAACACCACTGCCGATCGCTACCGCGGCGATCAGCAATAAGCTGCGGGCCTTGCGACGTCCGAGGTTCTGCAGGGCCAGGTTGGCGAGCAGCCTCAAAGCGTGCAGGAGCGCGTGTGCTTCATGTGCTCCAGCTTGGTCGGGATGATCACGCAGTCATGATGACCGCCGTTGCTCGGCAGGATGCCGATCAGCGTGTCGGTCGAGGTGTCGATGACCGCGATGCCGCTCGACTGGCGCTGGAAGCCGCTGAACGGGGTCAGCACATACTTGCCGTCATAGGTGATCGCCGGCGTCTGCAGATCGGGCCCGATGCCCTGGATTTCCTTCAGGATCGTCCAGGTCTTGGTATCGACCACCATGATGCCGCTGTAGGCCGGTGACGGATGCAGGATGGACAGGTAGAGCTTCGAGCTGTCCATCGAGAAGACCATATGGAACGGGTTCGGATACTTGCCGCGCCACAGCGGATCCTCGACATGCGCGACCTTGCGCCACTTCCTGGGGTCGGGATCGGTGCAGTTGAAGATCGAGCAGTTGTTTTCCCGGAGGTTGTTCATCATCACCAGGAACCTGCCGTCGGGTGAGAAGCCGATCTCGTGGCCCGGCGAATGGATCTTGTCGAAGACGACCTTCCACGTGTCCTTGTCGATCTGCTCGACCGGGTACTGGTCCTGGGAATCCTTGTTGAACTGCAGGAAGGCCGCAGGATCGAAATTCTTCTCCGGGTCGAGGATGCAGATGCCGCCGCAGAGACGAACGACGGTTGCCGCCCACCGGCCGTCGGGATGCCAGATCGTTCCGTCGGCGCCGGTCAGCGTCAGCGGGGCGTCGCCGGGCAGCGAGCCTTCCTCGACGAACAGTTCACCCATCGGCACCATCTCCCAGTCGATCTTGTTGCCCTTGGTGCCGCGGTAGTCGTAGAGGCCGGTCTTGGCGTCGGGATAGATCTTCTTGATGGTAAGCGTGCCGCCCTTGATCCAGGCGTCGCGCAGATCGGGTACGTTGGGCGTCCAGTCGAACCTGAGGGCCGCCTTTACTTTCGACGTGGTGCGATCGAAGCAGGCCGCGATATCCTTCTGGCCGTCGGTCACGAAATAGGATTGGGCATCCTTGGGGTTGACCGTCACATGCACACCGAGTCCGAGGCCGGTGGTCTCCGAGACGTTTTCAACCATCTGCATCTGTGCGCCGTCGAAGCGGACGCGATAGATGTTGGTGCCCGGCGCCGGCTCGGTGATGGCAGTGGGAATGCCGTAGATCAGCGAGTTCTTGCCGCCCTGCGTCGAATTGACGAATTCGAAGCCGTGATAGGGATCCGAACTCGGAAACGCGCAGAGGTGATGGCTGATCGGGCTGAAGTCGCCGTAGTTCCAGTACCAGATCGAGGCCAGCACCCGGTTGGAATTGAGATCGAGTGCGTAGGTCCCGCCACCCAGCTTGGTTGGCAGCAGAGCGACCCATTGGCCGAGGCTGCAGCCCTTGACGTCGGCTTTGGAGTCGACGATTTCGCGCGTGATGTGCTGCTGTTGGGGCCCGGAGCCGCTCGCCTGGAAGATCCCGGTGTCCGACGAAGAACCCCCGCCCAGCGCGTTGTAGCCGAGCACGGCGGCTTCGGCGACGCCGGCTGTGCCGACGGCGACATTCAGCATCGTGCGCCGGCTCATTCGGGTCTTGCGCGCCGGCGTCGCCGCAGCGGCCTTGGCCTTCTGCGCCGCGGACTCCGCCTTTGCCGTAAGATAGGTCTGGAATTCCGCGCGGTCCTTCTCCGCCACTTCGGCGTTGCGCCTGAGGAACTCGTCGATCGAGGCCTTGCGGGCCGGAAGACTGGTATCGGTCGGTGGAGCAATAATCGGCCCGGCACTTACATCAGGAGAGACTGTCTTGGTGGGCGTCTCTCTTGTTGGCTCAACCATGGGCCGTGCTCCTCCGCCACTAAAACTCCGCGAATACTAGACATCGCCCACGGATAAGAACATTCCGAATTTGGGAAACAGGAGGCTGATTTTCGCCGGCCGGGCCGCTAGTCTCCGACAATGGACTACGCCGTCATCGTCAGCGCCATCGTGCTCGGCCTCTCCGTCCTGGCAACGGCCGCAAAGTTTTTTGACTGGTTCATCCATTCCGATCCGCAAACGATGATCCGGGTGAGCCGCTGGATGCTGTTCCTGCTGGTCCTTGCCTGCATTCCCCTGCTTGCCTGGACGATCATGGCCGGCAACTGGCCCGCCACCATGCTGCTCGGCGCCGGCATGCTGGCCGTTCCGACCTTCCTGAAATGGCGGGCGATGCTGCAGCCGCTGCGTGCCGTACTCAATGCCTTCCGGCCACGGGCGCGGGTTTTCGATATGGCAATGGCACCCGACCCCGAGACGGTCAGCCGCGCCGTCTCGGTTCTTGAAGCCTATGTCAATCGGGCCGCACCGACCGCGGCGCGCGACCTTCGCCTGACATCGCAGGGCGACGCGACAGGCGGCATGACCGGCGGGGAGGCTCTCGACGTCCTGGGTCTCGACGCCGACGCCGACGAGGCGGCGATCAGGGCGGCGCACGAGCGCCTGGCGAGGCTCGTCCATCCCGATCACGCCGATACCACCTATCTCGCGCGGAAAGTCGATCAGGCGCGGGACACGCTGCTGCGCCCCTCCCGCGAATGGCCCCGGTTGTCGAACGGCTGACCGCGAACGACACAGACGATACACTTTTCGGCCTTCGCGACATCGGCGCGATGCACGCCAAGCGTAAATCCCGGGGCGCCATTACCCGCCACCGAGGAGCTGCACATGACGCCGCGTCAGATCATGCTCGTGCAGACGAGCTTTGCCCAGGTGACGCCGATCGCCGCCACCGCCGCCGATCTTTTCTACGGTCGGCTGTTTCAGATCGCGCCCGACGTGCGCGCGATGTTCCCGGACGACCTGTCGGGCCAGAAGAAGAAGCTCATGGCGATGCTGGGCACCGCCGTGGCCGACCTCAGCCACCTCGACACGCGTCTGCCGGCGGTGCGCGCACCGGGCCGGCGTCACACTGGCTACGGCGTCGGCACTGCACACTACGTGCCGGTCGGCGTGGCCCTGCTATGGGCTCTCGAAAAAGGCTTGGGCGATGTCTTCACTGCCGAGGTGCGCGAAGCCTGGGCCGCCGCCTACAGGATCTTGGCGCATACGATGATCGACGCCTCGGGCGACCAGGCGCTCGCCGCGTAACATCGCGTCCTGCCGCCGGACACAGGCAGCGTCCGACGGTATGACTTGATGTCGGGCGACGAGGTCTATCTACCGAAAGTCTTCGGATCGAAGTTCGATCGGCGCGCCGTGTGGCGTGCGATCGGCGGCGCGATCCCAGGCACTGAAGTAACGCGCCAACGTATCCGAATCGACGATGCCCTTTTCCGTGACCAGGCGTTCCAGCGCATTGAGCCAGTGGCGGTAATAGGTCTCGCCGGTATCGGGGTCACCGGCCGTCTGCGCGCGCTTGATCTCCGCACTGAGCGTCGCAGCCCACTCAGGCCAGGTAAACAGGCCGCGCGCATGCAACGCCAAAGCCATGGCGAATGCTTGCGCTTCCCACGGCTCGCGAAACACCGGGCCCCCGGCATCGCAGGGAATGCCGGGAACGGCATCCGCCACCGACCGCACAGCCGCCGGATCGATCCCGGCCATCGCCCTACGCCGCCTCGAGATACGGCTCGAACGCATCGATCGAAATCTTCAGGGTCGGATCCGCATCCGCCCCCCAGATCTCGCGGCTGTCGAACACCACGGTATAGAGCCATTGCGGATCGTCGCCCTGGCCCGTCGCGACCGAATCGGGATAGGCGTGGCAGCCGTGGAGCAGCTCGACGACACCAAGCTTGTCCCGCGCATAGCGCGGCAGACGGGTGTGGGTCTGCGGGTGAAAATTTCTCGTGCGCACGCGATCGCCGGGCTTGAACCGCGCAGAGGCCTGCGGCGGGCGGAAGAAAGAACTGCGTACCAGGCCCTCATTGACCACATCGAGCGTCAGCCTGGTCTTCACGGGCTTGGCCGGCTGGAGCGCATGACCAGCCGCCAGTTCGGCGCGGGTAACGTAGCCGCGGGCCAGCAGGTTGTTCTCCATCGCCAAGGCCCAGCGCCAGTAGTATGAGGCTGCGAGATAGACCTGCGGCGGCAGCGCCTCCTGGGCAAATCGGGAATCGTCGATGTGCCACGCGCCGGCATGTCCCATGGCGCGCTGCATGGCGAGAACCCGGCCCTCCCAGGCGGCATGGAAGGGCGGCTCGTTCGGTTCGGCCTCGACCTTGCCGAAGCCGTCCATGCCACCCATGTCGTGGACACCGTTCATTGCGCAAGCTCCCCGGGCTTCCTGGCGAGACCGGTACCGATCATCGAATCGCGGGTGACCAGATCGGCGAGACGCTCCTCGCTCCAGCCTTCGGTTCCCTCGGGCCGCATCGGCAATACCAGAAAGCGCGTTTCGGCGGTCGAATCCCAGACCCGAATTTCGGTATCCTTCGGCAGCTCGACCTCGAATTCGGCGAGAACGCCACGCGGGTCCTTGACCGCGCGCGATCGATAGGGCGCCGACTTGTACCAGACCGGCGGCAACCCCAGCACTTCCCAGGGATAACAGGAGCACAGCGTACAAACGATCATGTTGTGCCGCCGGGGCGTGTTCTCGACGGCGACCAGATGGTCGCCGACCCGGCTGACGTGGCCCAGTGTCGCGACCGCCTTCGTCGCGTCTTCCAGCAGGGCCTGCTTGAAGGCCGGGTCGCTCCACGCGCGGGCAATGACAAGCGCTCCGTTGCGCGGCCCAATCTTGGTTTCATACGTCTCCACGATCGCGTCGAGCGTCGCCGGGTCGACGTAGCCTTTCTCGGTCAGGATCGTTTCCAGCGCACGCACACGAAGCTGCGTCTCCGACAGATCCGAACCGTGGTCGGCATGGTGGTCATGGTCGTGGTCAGTCATGGCGATAGGGGCCTCCGGCAGATCGACTTGTGATCGTAACCGACCCGCCCACGATGACCAAGACGCCCCATGAAAGAAACGGCACCCACGGTCGCAAGCTGGCACGCCCTGGCCAATTGGGCGACACTCCGGGCCGACTGCCGCGCGCCATCAAGGGAGAGAGACATGCCGACCGCCACGAAATACCTTTTCATCGTCAGCATGGATGTGACGAAGGAGAAGGAAGCGCTGTTCAACGAAGTCTATGACACCGAGCATGTACCGTTGCTGCTGACGGTGCCGGGCGTCAAGGCGGTCACGCGCTGGAAGACCGAACCGGCGGCATTCAATCTCGCCGGCGAGCGCAAACTACTCGACGGCGGCAGCGAGCCCAACTATGTCGCGATCTACGAAATCGACAGTCCGGAAGTCCTGCTGAGCGCGGCCTGGGCCGCAGCGGCGGAAAAAGGGCGCTGGCCGGGCGAGGTCCGCCCCTTCACGTCTAACCGCCGGCATATCGTCCGCAAGGCGATCTGAAGCGGAACGCCCAGCCGCTCAATCCCGGGGCCATTTCCCGCCATAGGGCCGGTCAAGCGCGCGCTCGACCATGTCGAGGCGATCCTGCCCATAGAACATGTCGCCGTCGACGAAGTAGGTCGGCGAGCCGAACACCGAGCGGCGGATCGCTTCCTCCGTGTTGGCCTGATAGATTGTCTGGACTTTCGGCGACAGCGCGAGGTCGAGAAGCGGTGCCGGGTCATAGCCGGCGTCACGGCCGATCTCGGCCAGAGCAGCCCGATCAGCCAGGTCGGCGTCGCGCCGCCAGTGGGCTTCCAGCAACGCATGTGCCAGACGGTCGATCCCGAGGCCAAGGGTGAGGCCGGCGATCAGCATGCCGTTGGGCAGGGCGATGTCGTTGGCGTGATGGCTCGGTATACGGCCGATCCACGGCGCGCCGCGCTCCTCGCTCCAGCGCTCGATCTCGCGACCAAAATAGTAGGCCCGATGGGCCTTGCCGCGGGCGTCGAACGGCACCGCGCCCGCCTCGGCCACAACGCGGCGCAGATCGACCGGCCTATGCACAATCCGCCGGCCCGAGGCGGCCGCCAACTTCATGAAGTGAACCGACCCCAGATAAGCGAAGGCCGAATGCGCGGAATAAAAATATTCGATTTCCTTCACGCCCTCTCCTCACTCATCCGGTGTCGGACCTTCACAGATAGACGACACGCGTCTCGCGAGACAGTACCCGGGGCATTCTAGCCGGATCGTCGAGGACAATCTCCACCTCCACCAGATTGACGTTTCCTTCACCGGAATCGGCCTGGCTTCGCTTCAGGCGCTTTACCACCGGCGACACGCGCGAAACCGTTCCCTGATAGACGATCGGGCTGCCCCGAAACGTGACCTCGACCTTGCCGCCCTGAACAACCCGGCCGATGTGTATGTCGTCGATTTCCGCCAGGATACGCACCTGACTCAGATCGACGATCTTGGCGATGCCGTTGCCGGATACCTGCTCGCCCTGTCGCGTGTAGATTTCCGCCACAACGCCATCGAGTGGTGTGCGGACGAGTGCCTGTTCACGGGTTGTCCGCGCGTTGTCGAGGTCAGCCATGATGATGCTGATCTCCAGCTCGATCTGCGCGAGATCGGCCGCCAGCGTCTCCTTCTGGAGGCGGAGCTTGAGCTGCTCACGCTCGAGACCCTGCGCCGCGATGTTCAGCTCGAGTTCTTTCTGATCCGGCGGCAGGCTCGACCGTTCCAGTTGAAGCACTTTGAGTTTGTTGGACTCGGCCTCTGTCTTGACGACAACTTCCTGCATGACGAGTTCGGCCAGACGGAACCCGGAAACCATCGCCTCGCGCTTCTGCCTGGCCTTGACCAGTTCGGCCTCGGCCGAGCGCACGGCGACATCGGCCGCAGGATAGTTGGACAGCACGGCGATGATGTCATTGCGCTTGACCTTTTGACCGTCGATCACACGAAGTTCGAGAAGCACGGCGCCTCCCGACGGGTTTCCGGCAATCACCGCGGTACCCGCCGGAGCCTCGGTATAGCCGCGCGAGATCAACGGTCCGGGCGCCCGGATGCCTTCCCGGGCAGCGCCGATCTGCCGTCCGAGACCGCCCGACAGGGCGAGCGCGGCGACGGCAACCACCGCCACAACGCCGAGACCAACTCCCAAAAATTTAGTCATTCGTGTCATCTGAGACTGCTCTGAATGTTCCTTAAGAGCACCATGACGTCCGAATCAGGACGAATGGCCCACAAATGCCGATCCGGCTGAGACCCGACCGCGGCACGTGCGCCCGCGGCGACAATAGTGCTTCAGTGACATTCGGCAACGTCATTGATTTGGACGGCATCCGGGGACGTATGGCGACAAATGAGCCTGATCAAGCGCTTACAGGCAGGTGCGACACAATTTTCCACGCCCTGCCCAGGTCAGTTGTTGGCGATATCCGCGCGCCGCCGGTCGATCTCGGTTTGTGCCAGCATGATCCGCTTCATCACGTTGACCCGCTCGATTACCAGTCTTGTGTTTCCCGGCGACAGGCGAAGGGCAGCGGTGACGTCGTCCAGCTGCTGCCGCAGTCCGATCAACGCCCTTTCCAGCGCCTTGACCGGCTCGGCCCCGTTCGACGGGCTATCGTCCATGGACAACGATAAACGACTCGGCGTGCACTTGGCTATGGAACAGGTACCGCTCGACCCGTCGTTGATCATGCCTTCACTGAGAGTACCCCGACGCACTATATGTGAGGCCTCGTCCCACGAGGCGTCGAGTGAGGGAGCAACAGCGTGCCGCTGGACAAGGACCGCCTGATCAAGCTGCTCAACATGACCATGAGCCAGCACGACGGAGAAGCGCTAAGTGCTATTCGGAAATCCAACGAGCTGCTCAACTTGAATCAGACGAGTTGGTCAGATCTGTTCGGTGATCCGCGTGCCACCTGGATGTCAGGACAAGACGTGGCCCGAACCGAAGCGACGGAAGGCCGAATCGAACCAGTCCGATTGCCGGCCCGGATGCTGCTGGCGCCGTTGCGGGCGGCGACCAAGCTTTACACGCACTACCTGATCCCGCGGCGCGCCATGGTAACGCGGGGGATTACGAGATTCACTGCCGTGTTCGTATTCCTGCTCTGCTTCTGGCTGAGCGTGGTGACGATCCTGGAAGCGTTCGGCCTCTGACCCGAAAACGGCACTGCCCGATCCTCCTGGACGTCAGTCGAGGAAGCCGAAGTGCCGTGGCATCCACAGGATGATCTCCGGCCAGTATATGCACAGCGCGAGCGTAATCACCTGGAGGATCACGAACGGAATGATGCCGCGATAGATGTGCGCCATCGTCACTTCCGGCGGCACCGTCGCGCGCATGTAGAACAGGGCAAAGCCGAAGGGTGGCGTCAGGAAGGCCGATTGCAGGTTCACCGCCATCAGGATCACGAACCAGATCATGAAGTGCTTGTTCTCGGCGATATGCGGCGTGAAATCGATCTTCGCCAGGATCGGCGCGAAGATCGGCAGAACGACAAGGCAGATTTCGAGGAAGTCGAAGAAGAACCCCATGACGAAGACCAGGCACATCACGAAGATCAGGATCTCCCAGCCCGAGTCGATGCCGGCCGCTTTCAGCATCTCGGCGACCAGGTCATCGCCGCCCAGCGCGCGGAACACGTACGAAAACAGGGTCGCGCCGAAGATGATGA
>ERZ890510.382-NODE-382-length-35556-cov-6.011549_pt1 | contig 35556 bp, 32 predicted proteins | sample MGYA00521265_ERZ890510 | MGnify/ENA primary metagenome ERZ890510 (study PRJEB32303, sample SAMEA104408624) | aquatic metagenome | biome: Brackish water; feature: Chemocline; material: water | place: Baltic Sea | collected 2014-10-26T21:54:00 | depth 110 m ... | reverse complement strand
GATGTCCATTAGTAAAATGAGCGGATTACAATTATTACAATCAATGATCGCTGATGAATTGCCACACCCTGCTATGGCGGATACGATCCCTATGAAAGGCGTTTCTGTTAAAAAAGGCAATGTGATCTTTGAAGTTAAAGCCGATCATCGGCATTTAAATCCTATGGGGGGCGTCCATGGCGGCTTTATGGCAACGGTCATTGACACGGTTACGGGCTGCGCCGTCCATACCATGCTCGAGGCGGGTGTGAACTACAGCACAATAGAATTGAATGTAAAAATGCTCAAAGCCATACCGGTTGATATTGCTTTAATTGCCGAGGGTAATATTATTAATTGTACGCGGCGTCTTGCGGTATCAGAAGGGGTTATCAAAGACGCCGACGGAAAAATTTATGCATACGGCTCTGCCACCTGCATGATCCTTTAATGACTAGGCCTAGAACCAAATATGGCGGTGCCGACCCGAACATGGGTCGCACCGTGTTCAATGGCACTTTCAAAATCACCACTCATACCCATGGAAATCACGCTTAATTTATTTCTTTGGGCAATTTCTTTTAATAATTTAAAATGCTTAACGGGATCTTCCCCCTCGGGCGGGATACACATTACGCCTTTTACAGATAATTTTAGCTCATCTTGACAAAGGGCAATTAAGGCATCGGCCTGCTCCGGCGCGACCCCCGCTTTTTGGCTTTCAAGGCCTGTATTAACTTGAATATATATATCGCAAACTTCTCCCGTTTCCATTGAAATTCGAGCAATGGCACGGGCAAGTTTTGGTCTGTCAACAGTTTCAATCACATCAAAAAGCGATAAAGCCTGTCTTACTTTGTTGGATTGAAGGGGGCCGATAAGATGAAGAACTACCCCTGAGAATTGTTCTTTTAACGCGGGCCATTTTTGTGCCGCTTCTTGTACGCGGTTTTCACCAAAAATACGCTGGCCTTCTTTTAGGACCTCTATGATTGTTTGGGCGGTGTGGATTTTGGAAACGGCAACTAATGTAATATCTTCTGGATTGCGACTGCTTAATTGGGCTGCGGCTTTTATTTTTTCTTTTATTTTTATTAGTTTGCTGGTCATTCAAAGCACCTTCAATTAAAGTTAGTTCTATGAAAAGCAACCTAGCAGACATTTCAAAAGAGCTCAATTGCTTAAGTCAGTTTGAGCATATGGCGAGCCTGATCTTTATAACGGATCAAGCATCACAAGCACGGCCAGAACATGTGATCGAAAAATTAACAAAAGGTTCGATGGTGATTTTCAGAGATTATGATCAACAAAATAGAGCAGAGCTCGGCACAGCGCTTAGTTATATCTGTCGCGCAAAAGAGATAAAGTTTCTGGTGGCGGCGGACCTTACTCTTTGTTTAATGCTAAAGGCGCACGGTATTCACCTGCCCGAACATATGATCGGTGAGGCACAAAATATTCGCCAACACCATCCAGAGCTTTTTATTACGGCTTCTGCGCATAATGAACAGGCCGTCAAAAAAGCCGTGGATTTTGGCGTTGATGCCATATTACTCAGCCCAATATTCCCAACCAAGAGCCACCCTGAAACTTTTGACGATCCCAGCTTAACCATAGGGACTGATCGGTTAAAAAACATATGTGAAAAATATAATATAGCCCTTTATGCGCTAGGAGGCGTTACAACTGAAACCGCTATAAAATTACGCGGTACAGGGGTCGCAGGAATCGCAGGAATAAGGGGATTAGAAGCTTAAATTAGTGCCGAAGATCAAGGTCTGCATATCATCAAGGGCGACAATATCACCACCTTGGCCGTATGAATAATATGTAAAGCGGCCCGTAAAGTTTACATTGGAAAAGATTTTATAAGCAGCCCCAAGTTCATAGGCCGATACATTATCAAAGATATTATAATCCGCTGAAAAAAGAGCCTCGCGACTACGGCGATATTCACCAACACGAACGTCAGCAGACCAACTTTCACCCATATAACCAAACCCTAGATCAAAACCGCTTAAATCATCGGAGAGTAAATAATCATTACGGCTGTATGAAGCGCCAAGATGAAAACCAGAATAACCAATACCAAGGGATAAATTATAGGCCTGTTGTGCTAAAACACCCTCGTTTAAAAAGGTAGAATAGTTATTGATAGGTGCTTTTAAATAACTTGACCCTAATACGAGATTAAGGGATTTTCGCGCAAATTTTGGATTATTATCATCAGAGGGGGTAATGGATAAAATAAGTTGAGAACCACCAAGGCCGGCTACATTTAAATTAGACGGTATTCCAATGCCAAATACCGAAGATGACGGCAAATTAAAAGAGAGAGATGGATTATATTGATATTGATGATTAATCTTAAGTTCAGGGCCTGATGAGGGTTCTTCTTCCTCTAATGAAATGATTGTGCGATCTTGTATTTTTGGTTCCGTTAAAAGAATATATTGTTGATCATCATCAATGTTATCTACGGATAAAAATTGACCGACGTCTTGATTGATATCTTGCAGGTCTTCTTTTTCACCAGTACGGGATAAAAATTGCTCAAATATAGATTTTTTAGTGTCATCACTGCCAACTCCGTCTTGAGCATAAGCCATAGGCATAATCAACTGGGTGCTTAACACACCTAGAATCACTGCCACTTTGTTTATTTTACTCAAGCCCTTTTTCACACAAAATCCTAAATAAAAATACAAATTACCTCAATAATATCAAACAATTAGAGTTGAATGAACGATTTGATAAAATTTCGCTATCTATATTTATAATAAATCTTTCCGTCTCAAGTATATACAAAGAAAATAAAAATTCAATCATTAGCTAAAATACAAAGGCTATTTTTTCAAAGAATTAGCATGATATCGGCTATAAAACCTGATAAACAACTTTATCAAAATTAAAGTAGCCGTTATGATAGATAAACAATGGCATGACATTAATATGGTATTGGGTCTTTTAAAGCCAAAATACTGGTTATGGGAATGGAATATAAATGATTATGAAGCAAGGAATGTGGATGAATAATTTTTTGACAGCAACAGGGTTTGTTTTTTTATTGCTGCTTGGAGCCTGTAGTTCAAGGTCCGATATTGGTGAACCACGGGAAAATATATCCGCGGCGGAAGAGGTTTTTGAAGTTGGCGTTAATGCCTACCTTTGGCGCGCGACCCTTGATACATTATCCTTTATGCCTATGTTAACGGCGGATCATACCAGTGGTACTGTTCTTACGGATTGGAAAGTTAATCCGGCAGATGCTAACGAGCGTAGCAAGGTAGATGTCTTCATTGTTAGCAAAGAGCTTAGAGCTGATGCCTTAAAGGTTACTGCTTATCGTGAAGCATTGCAGGATGGTAATTGGATTTCTGTGAACCCACGTTCAGGAGCCTCAACCAAAATCTTAAATGCTATCATTATTCAAGCACGCTTGTTGCGCCGGGATAATGCGCCCGTTACAAGGTAAATCGCGCTATTCACAATAGCCGAACAGACCGTTTATACTGATCAGGATTAAGATATATGACACGCTATAACGCCGGAGCGACAGAGGCAAAATGGCAAAAAATTTGGCATGACAATGACACTTTCAAAGTAGAAGTTGATCATTCGCGGCCTAAATATTATGTGCTAGAAATGTTTCCCTATCCATCAGGCCATATTCATATGGGCCATGTTAGAAATTATACTCAAGGCGATGTGGTTGCCCGTTATAAAAGGGCAAAAGGCTTTAATGTCCTTCATCCAATGGGCTGGGATGCTTTTGGCATGCCCGCTGAAAATGCGGCGATGCAACATAATGTTCATCCAGCGAAATGGACTTATGAAAATATAGCCCATATGAAAACCCAACTTAAAAGCATCGGCTTCTCGTTTGATTGGTCACGAGAATTGGCAACATGTGATCCTGAATATTATGGCAAAGAACAGGCCATGTTCCTTGATTTCATGGACGCGGGATTAGTTTACCGTAAAAATTCATGGGTCAATTGGGATCCTGTTGATAATACGGTTCTTGCCAATGAACAGGTCATTGATGGCAAGGGCTGGCGCAGTGGCGCCGCCGTTGAACGTAAAGAATTAAATCAATGGTTCTTAAAAATTACTGATGCAGCCGATGATCTTGAAGCCGAACTCGCTATGCTTGATCGTTGGCCGGAAAAAGTCAAAACAATGCAAAAAAACTGGATTGGAAAATCCATAGGAATGCATTTAAGTTTTGAAATTATTGATCATGACGAAAAAATCAAAGTTTATACAACAAGACCAGATACCATATTTGGCGCCTCATTCATTGCTATTGCTGCCGATCATCCTCTGGCGGCCCAATATGCTAAAAACAATCCAGATCTAGAAAATTTTATCCTTGAATGCCGCAGTTTAGGCACCAGTGAGGAAGCTCTGGAAAAGGCAGAAAAAAAAGGGTTTCCCCTTGGTATAAATGCCGCTAACCCCTTTAAAGACGGGGTTGAACTACCCGTTTATGTGGCTAATTTTGTCTTGATGGAATATGGTACGGGAGCGGTGTTTGGCTGTCCTGCCCATGATCAACGTGATTTGGATTTTGCCAGAAAATATAATCTCAACGTCCAAGCCGTGGTAATTCCAAGCGGTGAAGACGTGGCAAGTTTTGCAGTTGATGATATTGCCTACACAGATCCTGGTATCATTGGAAATTCAGAATTTCTTGATGGTATGACGGTAGAGGCGGCAAAAGAAAAAATTATATCTTTGGCCCAACAAAGATCAATCGGTGAGCCCACAATAAATTACCGCTTACGCGACTGGGGCATTAGCCGTCAACGTTATTGGGGCGCGCCAATCCCTGTGGTTCATTGCGATGATTGCGGTGTGGTTGCGGTGGCAAAATCTGATTTACCCGTGATATTACCGGATGACATCACATTTGATAAACCGGGTAATCCGCTTTTTCACCACCCAACATGGAAACATGTTAAATGTCCAAAATGTCAAAAACCCGCCCTTCGCGAAACCGATACTTTTGATACTTTCATTGATAGCTCTTGGTATTTTGCGCGTTTTTGTTCTCCCAAATCCGAGCAACCTTTTGATAAACAAGACGCGGATTACTGGCTACCTGTTGATCAATATGTCGGTGGTGTTGAGCATGCTATTTTACATCTTCTTTATTCCCGCTACTTCACTCGTGCCATGAAAGAAATTGGACTGTGTGATCTCAAAGAGCCCTTTGATGGTCTTTTCACCCAAGGCATGGTCTGTCATGAAACATACCAAAATGCTAAGGGTGATTGGATTTTACCCCACGAACTTGACAAGCAAAGTGACGGAAGCTTTATTCACCGTCCAACTGGGGATAAAATAACGGTTGGGCGTTCTGTTAAAATGTCTAAATCGAAAAAGAATGTGGTTGACCCGACAGCGATTATTGATACTTACGGAGCCGACACCGCGCGGTGGTTTATGCTTTCCGATAGCCCACCAGAACGGGACCTTGAATGGACGGAAGAAGGTGTCGAAGGGGCGTGGCGTTTTACTCAACGCTTATGGCGGACTGTGACATCAAATATCAATACCGCAGGAAGCAATATGGCGACCATTCCCTCTGAATTTAGTAAGGGGGCAATAGAACTACGCCGCATGACACATCTTTCCATATCATCGGTTGGCAAAGACATTGAAGATTTTCATTTCAATAGCTCTGTGGCGCAAACTTATAAATTTTCCAATGCCATTGCTGCTTTTAAATCGGACGATAGCGCCGGTGACCGCTTTGCTTTAATTGAAGCTTTAAGAAGTTTAATATTGATCACAGCTCCAATGATGCCCCATTTAGCAGAGGAAATGTGGGTTCTTATTGGCGGTGAAGGGTTGGTTTCTGACGCGCCGTGGCCTGTGGCACAAGCTGAACTGATGCTTGAAACATCGGTGACTATCATTGTTCAAGTGCAGGGAAAATTGCGCGATAAACTTGATGTGGCTAAAGATATGGATAAAGCAGAAATAGAATCTCTGGCTCTGGCTTCAGAAAAAGTTCAAAATGCCATTGACGGCAAAGAAATAAGAAAAATTATTGTTGTCCCTAATAAAATTGTTAATATTGTAATTTAGGGCTTAATATTTAGGACTTAATATTTAGGATCATTGATGCATAGCAGGTTAAAATTGACGCTTAAACTCATGGCAATGTTCGTTCCATTCCTGCTTTTTGCGTGCGGATTTAAACCCATGTATGGCCAAAGTTCAGAAAATGGCCTCGGTCTTGCTCAGGTCATGGCCAATATTGAAATTGACCAAATCACCAATATAGAAGGCCGCCAGGAACGCTTGGCACAGCTTCTTCGTAATCATTTAAACGACCGAATCTCGCCCCTTTCATCAGTAGGCACTGCTATATATAGGTTAAAAGCCACTTATCAGGTCGAAGAACGTGGCTACGGTATTCGGGCCGACGAATCGGTGACTTTGCAAAATTTAAAATTAACCGTGGCCTTTAACCTTATTGATATCCAAAGTGATAAACTGATTATGGAAGGCACGGCTCGCGCTATCGTTACCTATGATTTAGTACAGTCTGATTTTTCAAATAAAGTGGCGCGCGAAACGTCATTGGACAGATTATCAGAAGAAGCCGCCAATCAAGTGATCACCCGCATCGGCACATATTTAAGTAATAATCCCATATCGACTGCACCTGATATTAAAAAGGCGCCATAATGAAAATAACATACCGTGATGTTGATGCTCAGGTAAAAAAATTATCTCCACAATATTTGGCAGTGCTTATTTACGGCCCAGACGAAGGACTGGCTAGGGAGAGGGCCACGAAAATTGCTAAACAAGTGGTTGCGGATTTAAAAGATCCTTTTTTGGTGTCCAACGTTGATCCTGATAAATTAAAATCTGATCCTGGTATTTTGGCGGATGAGGCGGCGGCTATATCCATGATGGGCGGCAGGCGCGTGATTAGGATCGAAGGGGCCGGGGAAAATACAACCAAAGCGGTAGGAGCATTTCTAACTAATCCCATTGGTGATAGTTTAATTGTTATCAGTGCGGGTAATCTTAGCAATAAATCTGGTCTTAGAAAATTATTTGAAAAAGCGAAAAATGCCGCAATTATCGCTTGTTACGAAGACGACCAAGCCTCACTTGATACGCTCATTCATGAAATGATGCGCGAAGGTGGCCTTTCCATAGATCAGGACGCCGCTTCATTTTTACAAATGAATTTGGGCAGCGACCGCTTGGTTTCAAGAAGTGAGCTTAATAAATTATCCCTCTATATGGGCCCACAAGGCGCACGGCCTAGCGACATGGTAACATTAGAGGATGTGGCGACCTGCGTTGGCGATAGCGGCGCCTTGAGCATTGATTTGATCACAAATGCCGCCATTAGCGGCAATTTAAAACAATTAGACGACAGCCTATTTAAAGCCTTTAATCGCGGCGAAAATGCCATTGCCGTGCTTCGGTCATTATTGCGAAAATTACAACGCATGCACTTAACCCGCGGCTATATGGAACAGGGCTATAATGTGGAACAGGCCATGGGAAAACTGTTCCCAAAAGTCTTCGCTATGGAAGTGCGCAGCTTTAAAGCGGACCTTATGAAATGGACAACAGGAAGATTAGCCAGCGCCATGGCCATCACAACATCGGCCGAACAAGACTGCAAAACCACCGGCATGCCCGTTGAAGCCGTCTGCGCCAGAGCCTGCTTAAGAATAGCCAACGCAGCAAAGCGGTGAGCCGACCACTTCCTAATCCTGAGCAGTCATAAATTATAATTTAGATTTGGGGCGGGACTTTACACCTGATACTTGTTTGACAATATTATTGATGTTGTTGTCTTCTCCATTCCGGCCAGACTGCCTATATCATCTAGGGTATTATCCAATTTTTCCGTGGTTTCGGCGCGCACCGTTGTGATCATGTCATAGATGCCGCTTACGGCCGAGACCATAATCACATTAGGCATTTTCTTTAAGGCTTGTAGGATGGCATCTGAATATTTTGGATGAAAAGTCATCATCACTTGAGCGGTGATTTGCCGTTCTTTGAATTCATCATTAAGGCGTATGGTATAGCCGCCAATGATGTTGCGACTTTCTAATTTCTTAATGCGGTCCTGAATCGTACTTCGTGATAGGCCAAGAGTTCTAGCCAAGGTCGTTGTTGATGTCCGACTGTTTTGACTAAGCAGGGAGAGTAGCTGTCTGTCTTTTTCATCTATATTAATCATCTATATTGAGATCCTTTCCGTCATTATGTCGATAAATCCGTTAATATGTCAAATATAATCGTACAAATCGCCGATTTTTACCCTTCATATTGATAAAATTAAAATATACTATCTCGCCATTACGTAATTTTAATGAGTATCTTCTAAAGGGTAAAATAATGAAAAACATTCTTCTTATGGGCGCTGGCAAAATCGGCGAAATGATAACTGAAATGCTGGCAGGTTCTGGCGACTATCATGTAACGGTTGCTGATATTTCTGATGCGTCTTTGGCTAAAATGCCAAAATATGACAATGTTAAAACTGTAAATCTTAACGTAACGGATCAGGCTGCTCTCGACGCTGAAATGGCTGGCAAATTTGCTGTTCTTTCGGCGGCTCCATACCAAATTACACAATATATCGCACAATCAGCGGTTCGTAATGATGTAAATTATTTTGACCTTACCGAAGACGTGGCTTGTACCCGTCTCGTAAAAGACCTCGCCAAAGATGCCAAAATTGCCATGATCCCACAATGTGGATTGGCCCCGGGGTATATTTCAATTGTTGCTTATGACATGGCGAAAAAATTCGACAAATTACAAAATATTCATATGCGCGTTGGTGCTCTACCAATGAACCCATCAAATGCCCTTAAATATAACCTAACATGGTCAACCGATGGTTTGATTAATGAATATTGTCAACCTTGCGAAGCGGTAATTGGCGGAAAACTTACAGAAACACCACCCCTAGAAGAATTAGAAAATTTCACTTTAGACGGTGTTGATTACGAAGCCTTTAACACATCTGGTGGCCTTGGAACTTTGTGCGAAACCTTAGAAGGAAAAGTTCAAAATCTTAACTACCGTACTGCCCGTTACCCCGGTCACCGCGATATTTTAAAACTTCTTCTTCACGATCTACGTCTTAATGAACGCCAAGACTTGTTGAAAGACATCTTTGAATATGCCCTTCCATTCTCACTTCAAGATGTTGTGCTTGTTTATGTAACTGTAAGTGGCGACATTGATGGCCGTTTCGTCCAGGATACATATGCTCATAAAGTTTATAACCAAAAAATTGGTAGCAAAATGTGGTCGGCTATTCAAATCACAACATCCGCAGGCATTTGTGCCATGGTTGACTTGCTTGCAGACGGTAAACTTCCTGCAAAAGGCTTTGTCAAACAGGAAGATGTTAATTTTGATGATTTTATCTCTAACCGTTTTGGTAAATATTACGCTTAAATCTTACTTCATATCTAATATTTAAGTAATAATGCCGCGCCTTTATAACAAAGCGCGGCATTATTTTATGGACGTTACAAATACTTATGGTAGTTTATAGAAAATAAAATACAGGGAGAGTAAATTTGACACATGTAACTCAAGAAAAGTGGTCTTCAGGAACCGCTTTTTTACTTGCGGCAATTGGGAGTGCGGTTGGCCTTGGAAATATTTACCGCTTTCCTTACGTGGTCGGTGAAAATGGCGGTGGTGCTTTTGTGCTCCTTTATATTGCTATTGTTCTTGTCTTTGGTATTCCGCTTGTAATGACGGAATTGGTGATCGGACGATCGAAACAATTACCGCCCATATCAGCCTATAGAACCCTTAGCGAAGGCAAGAAAAGCAGACCCTTTTGGACATTGGTCGGCTTTTCAAGTGTGTTAACGCCTTTGGGAATTCTTGGATTTTATTTTGTGATTGCTGGCTATACATTAAATTATGTTTTTGCCATGATTATGGGGAAATTTAATGATTTGGTTCCCGGCCAAACCGAGGCCGCTTTTCAGGATTTATTAGCAAGCCCCGGAACATTAATTTTTTGGATGACCGTAAGCTTGGTGGTCACGGCCTTCATTATTTCACGGGGTCTTAAAGCAGGCCTAGAGAAGGCCGTGAATATTCTGATGCCTATGTTGTTCTTCATTTTATTAAGCTTGGTGATTTACTCTGCCTTTAACGGCGGTATGGTTGAAACTTTTAAATTTATGTTCACGCCTGATTTTAGCAAAATTGGAGCAAATACAATATTGGAAGCCACAGGACAAGCCTTTTTCTCGCTCTCCTTAGGAAGTGCCACGATCATGGTTTATGGCTCCTACCTTCCTAAGGATGTTTCAATACCGAAAATGGCTTGCGGCGTTGCCTTCGCCGATACATTCGTTGCCCTAATTGCAGGGTTTGCCATTTTCCCGATTATTTTTAACAATGGAATGGAGCTTAGCTCAGGGCCGGGTCTGGTGTTTGAAACGCTACCTGTGATATTTGACCAAATGCCCTTTGGCCAAGTTTTTGGAATATTATTCTTTTTACTGCTGGCTTTTGCCGCCATTACATCAACAATTTCGCTCTTTGAACCGGCTGTTTCTAACTTGGAAGAAAAAGGAATTTTTACCCGTCGAAAAGCGTCCCTAGTGGTCGGCTTTGGCCTATGGTGTTTGGCTAGTCTTTCAGCACTTTCTTTAAATGTTTTTAAAGATTGGCATCCGCTGACTTTTAACAGCACCCTTGAAAATAAAAATATTATGGATTTGCTCGAATATCTTTCTGCAAATGGCATGATGCTGGTCAATAGCTTTTTTGCGGCGATCTTCATAGGATGGATCATCAATAGAAAAGATGTGCTTGATGAATTGGGTCTGGGCGATAGTTATTTATTTAAATTCTGGCGTTTGATTGTTAAAGTGCTCGTGCCCGTTGTTGTTGGGTATCTATTGTTAGACTTCCTTGGCTATGGATTTTTCTAAGCTTAAGCGCGTGTATAAATGACAGTACCATTTTTAATGACTGATAAAGCTTGCCCGCCACCGACTTGATAAGAAAGCTCAGCAGGATGAGAGATATCCCAAAGCACCATATCGGCTTTTAACTCTTGTTGTAAGATCCCCCGATCATGAAGGCCAAGGGCTAAGGCGGCATTTCTCGTCACCCCCAGCAACGCTTCTTCTGGGGTTAGGGAAAAAAGCGTCGAGGCCATATTGATCATCAACTTTAAAGATAAAACAGGGGACGATCCAGGGTTACTGTCAGACGCCACAGCCATAGGCACTTGATGTTTTCGCAAAAGATCAATGGGCGGTAACTTAGTATCGCGCAAACTATAATAGGCACCGGGCAACAATACCGCGACAGTGTCCGATTTTTTCATAGCAATGATGCTGGCTTCGCTTAAATGTTCCAAATGATCGGCGGATAAAGCGTGATATTTTGCCGCTAAAGCTGCGCCGTTCTGATCACTAAGCTGTTCTGCGTGTAGCTTAACTCTTAGGTTTAATTTTGTTGCCGCGATAAAAATTCTTTCCATTTCCTCATATGAAAAAGCAATATTTTCACAAAAGCCATCGACAGCATCACAAAGATTTTCGGCGGCGGCGGCGGGCAATATTTGATCAATGATCAGATTGATATAACCCTCACGGTTCTGTTTATATTCCGGCGGCAGGGCATGGGCGGCGAGTAATGTGGTTATGATATCAATATTATTATTGCGCCCCAATTTTCGCGCGACCCTCAGAATTTTAATTTCATTTTCGAGATCAAGGCCGTAACCAGATTTTATTTCTATGGTGGTTAGCCCTTCTTTGATAAAATAGTTCAACCTCTTTTGCGCCGACATTAGCAATTCATCTTCTGATGCCTCGCGTGTTGCGTTGACCGTGGATAAAATGCCACCACCTTGATTGGCTATTTCCTCATATGAGGTGCCGTTTAAGCGTTTTTCAAATTCATCAATGCGATTGCCGCCATAAACCAAATGGCTATGACAATCAATAAGTCCCGGGCTCATATAAGCACCATGGCAGTTTATAATTTCGCTTGTTGGATATTGTGAAAGCTGTTCTCTTGGCCCAAGCCAGCTAATCAATCCGCCCTTAACCACGATTGCCGCATCATTGATTAAACCATACGGTTTAGCGTCCTTTGTCATGGTTAGTAGATTAACATTGGTCCATATTTGTATGGTCATATGATTATACCGTTTCGATTAAGTTTGACATTGGCGTTATTTATAATAAAGTTAAGTTGTATATACAACTATATTCAGAATCGAACAAAATGAAAAGAATTAAATTTTCAAACGCTTATTTAAGCAACGGCTGGGCCAAAAATGTTGTGATAGGGTTGGATGATAACGGCATTATCAACACTATAGAGGTCGATGATGATGGCGCAGACGCTGATCTTATTACTGGTTATGCATTGCCGGCACTCAATAATATCCATAGCCATGCTTTTCAGCGGGCGATGGCGGGACTTGCTGAATATTCCACATCGTCGGCGGATAGCTTTTGGACATGGCGCGATCTCATGTACCGCTTTGCTGAAAATATTAGTGCCGCCGACCTTAAGGCCATCGCCGCACAGCTTTATATGGAAATGTTAAAAGCGGGCTACGCCACGGTTGCTGAATTTCACTATCTGCATAATTGCCAAGACAATAAAAGTGATCAAATGTCATCCGCCATTATGGAGGCGGCGTCGCACAGTGGCATTGGCCTATGCCACCTGCCTGTGCTTTACATGGCATCGGGCTTTGGCGGGCTTGGCTTATTAGATAAACAAAAACGTTTTTCACATGATGTAGAGCAGTATCTAAAGCTTATGGAACGTCTCTCTTCAAAAATGACCCCTAATCAACATTTAGGCATGGCCTTTCATAGCCTGCGCGCTGTGCCAGAGGACGCTTTAAAAGAATGTTTGGAAAATTCAAACCTGACGGGGCCAATTCATATTCACATTGCGGAACAAACACTTGAAGTTAATGATTGCTTGAATTGGTCAGGAATGCGACCTGTTGAATGGCTTTATAATCATGTGGAAGTGGACCAAAAATGGTGTCTTATTCATGCAACTCATCTCAATGATAATGAAATGAAAATGATTGCTTCCTCAGGGGCGGTGGTTGGACTATGCCCGACTACGGAAGCCAATTTAGGGGACGGGATTTTTGCCCTTAGAAAATATTTAGACCATGGTGGTGATATTGCTATTGGTTCTGATAGTCATATTTCAGTGAGTATCATTGAAGAATTGAGATTGCTTGAATATGGGCAAAGACTACAGCATCAAAAACGTAATATCGGTGCCGATCAACAGCAAATTCACACAGGAACAAATTTATACAATAAAACTCTTGTCGGTGGGGCTAAGGCTTCTGGCTTTAATAATGGCAGCTTAGCAGTGGGTAAAAGGGCTGATATAATAGTGCTAGATAAAAATTCACCACTACTTGTTGCGACCCCTACGCAGAATATTATTGATCGCTTTATTTTTAGCGGCAACGCAACTCCCATCAAGCATGTGATGGTGGCGGGTGATTTTATTATTAATGACTATAAGCATAAGGACGAAGAGTTGATTAATCGGGATTTTGTGGCGACGATGAATAGGTTGGAAAAATATCTTGACTAGCTTGTATATACAGGTACATACTGAATTATAATTTTATGGCAAGAGGAGCATCATATGAGTGTTGATCTTAAATCAGAACCACTCTATAGAAAAATTAAGAACCATATTCTTGGTCGCATTGATAGCGGCGAATGGATGGCTTCGACGCGTGTGCCCTCAGAAAATGAATTGGTTAAGAAATTTTCCGTCTCTCGAATGACAACCAACCGCGCTCTGCGCGAACTTACCGATGAAGGATACCTTATTCGTGTGGCAGGTGTTGGTACTTTCGTTGCTGAGTTAAAAGCGCGAAGTAATCCATTAGAACTTCATAATATTGCCGATGAGATTAGGGCGCGTCACCATCAATACAGCGCAGAAGTGCTCAAATGCGAAACCGTTAAAGCCAATGATAAAATGGCCCTGATTATGAATATAGACGTGGGCACGCCCCTAATTCATTCGCAAATTATTCATAAAGAACAAGGTGTACCCATTCAATTAGAAGACCGAATGGTCAATGAAGCCGTGGTGCCCGGTTACGGTGACCAGGATTTTACAAAGCACACGCCTTATGAATATCTAATCAAAATGGCCCCTTTGCAAAAAGTGGAACATGTGGTCAAAGCGATCATGGCGCCAAAGGCCATAAAAAAGATTTTGGATATGGTCGACGAAGAAGCGTGTCTCCTTATTGAACGGCGCACTTGGACCAAACAAAAGGTTGCCTCAACCGCAAAACTTTATCACCCCGGCTCAAGATACGAACTTTCAGGGTTATTTAAACCGAAATAATTATATTTTGTCTTTTTTATAGAAGACATTCGATAAATCAAAAAACTTGTCTATACAGGAAGTAATATGTCAGAGAATAAATCAAATAACCGCATCATTAAAGCGCCAACGGGCACAACATTAAACGCCAAAAGCTGGGCCACGGAAGCGCCCCTTAGAATGTTAATGAATAACTTAGATCCTGATGTGGCCGAAAGACCTGAAGATCTGGTTGTTTACGGCGGTATTGGTAAAGCGGCACGAAATTGGCAGTGCTTTGATAAAATTGTTGAAAGCTTAAAAATATTGGAAGAGGATGAAACTTTATTAGTACAATCTGGCAAGCCTGTTGGTGTTTTTAAAACCCATCAAAACGCACCTCGGGTATTGATTGCTAATTCAAATTTAGTTCCTCATTGGGCCACTTGGGAGCATTTTAATGCGCTCGATAAAAAAGGTCTGATGATGTACGGCCAAATGACTGCAGGAAGTTGGATTTATATTGGCAGCCAAGGTATTGTTCAGGGTACCTATGAAACATTCGTTGAAATGGGGCGCCAACATTTTGGCGGCACTTTAAAAGGGAAATGGATATTAACGGGCGGCTTAGGCGGTATGGGCGGCGCGCAACCCCTAGCGGCTACGATGGCAGGTGCGAGCATGTTGGCTATAGAATGTCGCTCTGACCGCATCGATTTTCGAATTCGCACAGGCTATCTTGATAAGCGTGCCGATACTCTCGATCAAGCGATGGCGATGATTAATGATGCCACCGAAAAAGGCGAGGCATTGTCAGTAGGTTTGCTTGGCAATTGCGCAGAAATAATTCCTGAAATGTTAAAACGCGGCATTCGCCCCGATGCGGTTACCGATCAGACCTCAGCCCATGATCCCATTAACGGGTATTTGCCCGTTGGCTGGACCGTAGATCAATGGGAGCAAAAAATTATAACAGCACCAAAAGAAGTTGAAAGGGCGGCCATTGATGCCATGACTATTCATGTGGCGGCCATGCTTGATTATGAAAAAATGGGTATTCCTACCTTTGATTATGGCAATAATATTCGCCAAGTGGCTTTTGATAATGGTCTTAAAAATGCCTTTGATTTTCCGGGCTTCGTGCCGGCTTATGTTAGACCTTTATTTTGTCGCGGTATCGGTCCGTTTCGTTGGGTCGCCCTTAGTGGTGATCCAGAAGATATTTATAAAACTGACCAAAAAGTAAAAGAATTAATTCCTGATAACCCCGATCTTCATAATTGGCTTGATATGGCAAGGGAGCGTATTCATTTTCAAGGACTTCCCGCGCGAATTTGCTGGGTCGGATTGGGGGATCGTCATCGTCTTGGTCTTGCTTTTAATGAAATGGTTAAAAATGGTGAACTCAAAGCTCCAGTGGTGATCGGGCGGGACCATCTTGATTCAGGCTCCGTGGCTAGCCCCAACCGCGAAACAGAATCCATGATTGATGGCTCAGACGCCGTTTCCGATTGGCCCTTGCTTAATGCCTTGCTCAATACAGCAAGTGGCGCCACATGGGTATCACTTCATCACGGCGGCGGTGTTGGTATGGGTTTTTCTCAACATAGTGGTCTGGTCATTCTGGCTGACGGTACAGATGACGCGGCGGCGCGTATTGGCCGCGTGTTATGGAATGATCCGGCAACAGGCGTGATGCGTCATGCGGATGCGGGTTATGAGATCGCAAAAAAATGTGCTCGTGAGCATGGTCTTAATCTACCGATGATCGATCTTTAAGAGCTGGAGAATTAAAATGAATTTCACCATTAATCCAAATCAAATGACCTTAAAAGAATTGCGGACAATTTACCGTCAAACTCAACATCTTTCCCTCAATCAAGAGGCTTGGCAGAAAATCAAAGCCGCAAGAAAAATTGTTGATACTATCATTGAAGAAGGTCGAACCGTTTATGGTATTAATACTGGATTTGGCCTTCTTGCCCAAACGTCCATTGCTGACGATCAATTATCATTGCTACAAAGAAATCTTGTCCTTTCCCACAGTGTAGGCGTGGGTAAGGCGCTAGAGGACGATGTGGTGCGGCTTATCTATGTGCTTAAAATTTCAAGTCTCGCTCAGGGTTATTCTGGTCTTCGCGCCAGTATAATGGAAGCCTTTTTGGATTTTGTAAATGCGGGTATAATAGCGGTTATTCCAGAAAAAGGTTCAGTTGGCGCTTCTGGTGATTTAGCACCTCTTGCTCATATGACAGCCGCCTTAATGGGCGAGGGCAATTGCCGTATTAACGGGCAGACCATGACCGCCAAGCAAGCCTTGGCAAAAGCGGGCCTTACACCGATAGAACTTAGCTCAAAAGAAGGTTTGGCCTTTTTAAATGGTACTCAGGTCAGCACAGCGTTAGCTTTAAAAGGGTTTTTTCAAACGGAAGATATATTTGCCGCCGCCGTGGTTGCGGGTTCAATGAGTATTGATGCCTTAATGGGCAGTGTCGCCCCCTTTGATAAACGTATTCATATAGCGCGCGGACAACCCGGCCAAATTACCGTTGCCGCCCAATATTTAAAGCTATTAAAAGGGAGCGCCATTAACAAAGCCCATCAAGACTGTGATAAGGTGCAAGACCCTTATTCAATTCGTTGTCAGCCCCAAGTGATGGGGGCTTGTTTGGATATTATGGAAAATGTGGCAAAAACATTATTAATAGAAGCTAACGCCGTGACCGATAATCCGCTGATTTTTACCGATAATGGCGATGTAATTTCGGGCGGTAATTTTCACGCTGAACCCGTGGCTTTCGCTGCAGATACCTTGGCTCTGGCTATATGTGAAATAGCCTCAATTTCAGAACGGCGCTTGTCCATTATGGTTGATCCGAAAATGAGCGACCTTCCTGCATTTTTAGTGGAAAATAGCGGTGTTAATTCTGGATTTATGATTGCCCAAGTGTCCGCAGCGGCGTTGGTTTCAGAAAATAAAACCATGGCTCATCCCTCTAGCGTTGATAGTATTCCAACCTCGGCTAATCAGGAAGACCATGTTAGCATGGCTACTTACGGCGCACGGCGATTAATGGAGATGTGTTTTAATAGTGCATCTGTGATTGCGGCTGAATTATTGGCCGCCGCCCAAGGCATTGACTTTAGAGCGCCGCATAAAACATCACCCTCATTGGCTATTCATCATTCAAAAATTCGCCAGCATGTAAAACATTATGATAAAGACCGTTTTTTTGCACCAGATTTACACATTGCCACTCAAATGGTGTTAAGCGGTGATTTTTCCGATGAGGTCATGGAAATCTTACCGTCGGGTAAAATCTGATGACGGAATTTCATTTTCATCAAGGCTCAAAACCGCTTCTGGTCAGCATGCCCCATGTGGGCTTAGAAATTCCCGACACTATAAAAGAAAACATGACAGAGGCCGCTTTGTCGATGATTGATACGGATTGGTATATTGATCGGCTCTATGATTTTTTAAAAGAGATGGGTGTGTCGATTATATCTGCAAAATACAGCCGCTACGTGGTTGATTTAAATAGGGGCGCGGATGGGTCAAGTTTATATGAGGGTCAAAATGAAACCACATTATGCCCTTTGACCACATTTGAAAATGAACCCCTTTATAAACCAAATCATAGCCCCGATCTGGCGGCTCGTACGGCACACTATTGGCAGCCTTATCATGATCAAATAAGTGCTGAATTAAGGCGTTTAAAACAAAATTTTGGCATTGCCAGACTTTGGGACGCTCATTCCATTAAAAGTCATGTGCCTCATTTATTTGATGGCCAGTTACCCGATTTGAATTTGGGAACAGATAACGGCATTTCTGCGGATCATGCACTGGTTCAAAAATTGGATCATATCATCAGCAAATCGGGTTATAGTTCGGCCTTAAACGGCCGATTTAAAGGGGGCTATATCACGCGGAATTATGGTGACCCTCAAAATCATATCGACGCGGTGCAGCTCGAAATATCGCAAAACACTTATATGGACGAGGCCCCTAAGCTCAATTTCAGGGAGGATAAAGCCAATAAGTTGCGTCCGGTCTTAAAATTGCTCATTGAAACCATGATCAGTTAATAACGACTGGTGCTTTTTAAAAATATATTTTATGATAAACACATATTGAAATAATAATTAAGGTTACGAGAATGCAAAATATTTTTGTGCAAATTAAATGTGAACTGGGAAAAGTTTTTGATGTTGCCGAAGCATTGGTGGACAATTTGGAAGAAGCCGAAGAAGTATATTCCATTTCGGGTGCCTTTGATTTGCTGATTAAATTCCATTTGAACGATGATGAAGACATTGGTCGTTATGTTAATGAACGGGTGCAAACTATTCCCGGTATTAAAGACACATTCACGACAATGGCCTTTAAAGCGTTTAAATAAGCTTAGAAATCTGATTTAGATCAATTTCTTTTCTGAGAATAGCTCTATAAATCGCTTATGAACCAGAAAAACACAGCCCTTACGGCGGAACGGGCGATTAAACCACGCCGTCTTCCGCGCTATACGAGTTATCCAACAGCTCTTGAATTTGATGCTTTGGAGAGCAATATTTATGATCTTTGGCTTAAACAATTACCAAAAGACGAAGCGGTCAGCCTGTATTTTCATATTCCATATTGTGAAAAACTATGTTGGTTTTGCGGATGTTTTATGGCGGTGAGCCATAAATATGGACCCGTGGAAAATTTTGTTGATGTGTTGATAAAAGAAGTGCGTCAAAAGGCAGCCAAAACAGGCCGCTTAAAAGTAAGTCATATTCATTTTGGCGGTGGTTCTCCGTCCATATTAAAGCCCGATGATTTTAAACGGCTGATTGATGTGGTTAATGATTGCTTTGATCTTGATAATGTTGATGAATTTGCCGTTGAAATTGACCCACGTACGGTCGATCAATTAAAAATTATGTCTTATGCAAAAGCGGGAGTTAATCGGGCTAGCTTGGGAATTCAGGATTTTAATCTTAAAACCCAACAAACCATCAATCGCATTCAATCACTAGAATTGATTGAAGAGACCATGGCGAACTTTAAAAAAGCGGGCATTGAAAGGATTAATTTTGATCTGATTTACGGCCTTCCCTATCAAACCTTGGATACGATCAAAGACACCATCAATAAGACGTTAGGCTTTAGGCCTAGTCGAATTGCGTTATTTGGCTATGCTCATGTTCCTCATATGAAAAAACATCAACAGCTTATTGCCAATCATAGCTTACCAGATCAGCATCAACGCCAAGCTCAATTTGACCTTGCCCGCGAAATATTACAGGAAAATGGTTATAAATCCATTGGCCTTGATCATTTTGCTCTTGGCGATGATCCTTTGATTACAACGTATGATCAAGGAAAATTACGGCGAAATTTTCAAGGATATACTAAAGATACTTCTGATACATTGATCGGCTTTGGCCCTTCCGCCATAAGCAGTATGCCTGGCGGCTATGGCCAAAATATTGCCGATATTAAACTCTATTTACAAAAAATAAACTCGGCCCACTCGCCAGCCGCGCGCGGACTTAGTTTAACAGATCAAGATAAAATGTTTCGTGAGATTATTTCGACCCTAATGTGTTATTTTGAAGTTGACCCCGATAAAATCTTAAAAGCTCATCATATTGAATATGATTTTACAGAGCAATTCATTGCCTTGAATAAATTAATTGATGCACGCTATATGAAAAAAGAGGGATCTTTATATAAAATTACTAAAGAAGGACGGCCTTATTTACGGGCGATCGCCACAATTTTTGATCAATATTTTGATCAAAGCTCAGACATTATTGATCGCTGTATTCATGAAAGCGAAGGCTGATCTATTGATCTTTATCTACATAAGATGTTAATCGGCGCAAAATTTTGTCCAAATTATCTTGTTCAGATTGGCTCAATGTTTCAAGTAAATCTCTTTCATAATCTTGCACCATGGGGACTATTTTATCATATGTATCCCGACCCTTTTTTGATAAGGATAGCTCAGAGCGGCGTTTATCATCATCGGCAAAGGTGCGTAGGAGAAGCTCATTTTTGATCAGACTATTAATGGCGCGGCTGACGGCGACTTTATCCATGGCGGTTTTTTCAGCGACGACCGCCGCCGATAAGCCGCTAAAGCGACCTAATACCGCCATAACCCGCCATTGAGCGTGACCAATGCCAAATTTATCCGTATAAAGCTGGGATAAGGCCTGACTTATTTTATTGGTAAGATAAGATAATCTGTATGGTAGAAACTCTTCTAATAGTAAATTTGACGATTTGGTTTTTGTCACCATTGTTATTCCAGTTAACTCTTGCAATTAGTTACGAATGAAACTATTATATATTCATAACAAACAATCGTCAATAGCGAAAGAATAAGAGAATGAAATTAGCATCCTTAAAACAAGGCAGAGACGGCGCGCTCGTTATCGTATCAAAAGATCTTTCCAAATATGTCAGTGCCGATAGTGTGGCATCTACCATGCAAGCGGCGTTAGATGATTGGAAGAATGCGGAGCCTAAACTTATAGCTCTTTATAATGATTTGCAGAGCGGAAAAATCAAAGGGGATGATTTTGACCCGAGCCTTTGTGATGCACCATTACCAAGATCATATCATTGGGTTGATGGTAGTGCTTATGTCACCCATGTGGAATTGGTCCGTAAAGCGCGAGGGGCTGAATTGCCGAAAAGTTTTTGGACGGACCCTTTAATGTATATGGGGGCCTCTGATGCTTTTATCGGTGCTCGTGATGATGTTTTGGTCGAAGCGGAAGAATGGGGAATTGATTTTGAAGGGGAAGTGGCGGTGATTACTGATGATGTCCCCGCGGGAACGTCTAAGGCAGGGGCTATGAAACACATAAAGCTTATTTCAATTCTTAATGATGTCTCTTTACGTAATTTAATTCCTGGGGAATTGGCTAAACAATTTGGCTTTTACCAATCAAAACCATGGACCTCCTTTGCCCCTGTTTTTGTTAGCCCTGATGAGCTTGATGATGCGTGGGACGGTAAAAAACTATCATTACCCCTGCATACACTGTTAAACGGCCAAAAAATAGGTTCTCCTGATGCGGGTATTGATATGACTTTCGATTTTTGTGATCTGATTTCTCACGCGGCAAAAGCAAGATCATTGGTGGCGGGAACCGTTATCGGTTCGGGCACCGTATCAAACCAAGGATCGCTTGAGGGATCGTGTTGTCTTGCAGAAGTACGCTGCTTGGAAACCATCAAGGACGGTAAACCTTCAACGCCTTTCATGAGCTTTGGCGACCGTGTTGAGATTGACATGTTTGATAAAGACGGCAATAGCATCTTTGGTCGCATTGATCAAAAAATAGTGCAATATACACCACCGAAAGACTAATGGCTTTCTAAATTTGCTATGTCATGCCTTATGAATATGCTTTTGTGAATATTTATTAGCCAGTAAATATCCGACACCCCCAGTGATAATAACCCCTACACTGAAGGCTATTTCTATGGGATTCTCAATGGCAAGATAAACCAGTGTCCATAATGTTACCGATATAAAAATTAATGGTGGTATGGGAAAGAATGGCAGGTTAAAGCATTGATCATTATTGTCAGTTTGTTTTTGTAAGGTCTCTTTGTGGCGTAGAATGAACAGTCCAAGCACAGCGAATAAACTATTCAATGCCATTGTCGCGCCTGAGAATATCAGGATACTTTGAAAAGATGCCGTCCATAAAAAAATCATTGCCATCGTTGATTGGAACCAGATCGCTGTAGAGGGTATCTGGTGACGATTTGTCTTGCCTAAAAATCTAAAAAGAGAGTAATCCTCCCCGAGCACCTGTAGCACTCTTGGTGCGGCAACAAGCATTGCGCTGACAGTAGAGATGAGCAGCATAGCTAAAGTTACCCCCATCACTGCCGCTCCTATTTCGCCAAAAGCATGACGCGCCGCGATATAGCCAATTTCAATCTTTCCAGACATAGCATCCATGGGGGCAACGGCCAAAAACACATAATTTAAAAGAATATAAGAGATCATGACCACACCCGTGCCGATCGTCAGAATGCGTGGTAGTGTTTTCTTGGGGTTTTCAATCTCACCCGTTAAATAAGTAGCCGCATTCCAACCGCTATAGGCATATCCAACATAGATTAACGATACGGCAAAGGCTCCACCGCTGAGCAAAGGCAGATCCGAACTATTGGGCATATAACTGACATTTTGTATTGTTTCTACAGATAAAAGAGCAGCAATAGAAAAACCAAGGATCAGCAGAATTTTAGCCGCAGTAAAGAAGCTTTGCAAGCCACCGCTATTCTTATGGGATGAGGCATGGATCAAGGTCATGGAAAAAATCAAAATGGTTGCAAGCCATAGCGGATCAAGGGATGGAAAAACGGATGATAAATAAATGCCAAAAGTGATCGCCGCCAAGGCGGTTGGTGCGGCAAAGCCAACGGTGGCTGAAATCCAACCCGATATAAACCCTGCGGCAGGGTGATAAATTTCAGTTAGAAAATTATACTCTCCGCCAGATCTGGGTAGTCTAGCGCCTAATTCAGCGTAGCATAAAGCCCCGCAGAGGGCGACAATGCCCCCTAATACCCATAAAGCCATGATCACAAAACCAGAGCGGATATCCATCAATTGAAAACCAAGACTGGTAAAAATGCCAGTTCCGATCATATTAGCAATGACAATAGCCATTGCTGTTACGCCACTAAATTTCCCCTGCTTTTTCATAAACTTCCTACTTTTAAAACTAAAGTCTATCAACAATTGTTGATAAGGCATCAAGACAGGAATGTCCAAGCTTGATGCTGCGTTCTGGTGACCATCCTGTTTCAGGGTTGGGGCTATCGGCGGTATCTTTAAAGGGCATTTCTAATGTCATCGCCACTGCATCATAGCGTGCGGCTATTTGATTAGTGCTCATGCCCATATTCGCACTGTTTGGTGCATTCTTTTGATAACCCTTTTCATTTTGAAAATCAGGGTTAAATTTCTCCAATTGGCGCCCAAACATATAGGCGCTGTCTAAATTATATTGGTTCAAATCAATAACGCCTTCAAAACAGGCAATGAAATTATAAGGCAGGGCCTCATCACCGTGGACATCAAGACATAAATCCAAGCCCATTTGATCCATTTTATTTCTTAAATGGAAAATTTCGGGGCTATCTTCTTGGCTTGGCTCGGCCCAATCACGGTTTAAATTCTGACCCTTGGCATTACAGCGTAAATGGCCGCGAATACTGCCATCAGGATTGACGTTTGGAACCACATAAAACACACATTGATGAAGCAATTGGCGCGATTGGGCATCACCATCATCAAGTAAACGATTTAATAATCCTTCAACCAGCCATTCAGCCATGCTTTCGCCAGGATGTTGGCGGGCGATAATCCAGATTTTCTTTTTATTTTCATCGGCCTCGCCAATGGTCAGCATGTCAATGTCACGGCCATCACATGTTTCGCCTATAACCTCTAGGCGCACCCGATCATGGGTGGCGCAACTTGATACTAATTCTTGGTGACGATCATAACTATAGGGGGCAAAATAAGCATAATAAACACTATCTGTTTCTGGGACATGTTGAATGGTCAAAGTGCCATTTTTATAAATTGTGCTGACACGAAACCAATTCTCATGATCATAAGAAGCCACGGCCTGATAATCAACCCAACCATCAGGATAGGCGGCGTTATCGGCATTTTCGATATTAAGGGCACAAAGCTGATTTTTGGCGCCAGTCAGACGAAAATGAAACCACTGATTAAAGTCGGAATTGTTATCCTTATTGATGGATAGGCGAATATTACCGGGCGCCTTGGCTTCGATGACATTGATATTACCGCTATCAAAATTACTACTGATTTTCATGATGGCCTCTTTTGATTATTTGTTGGATAATTTATAATAGGAAAAATTAAAAACTGATACCAAAAACTGATGGGTGACTTTTTACTTTTCTTCTGGCAAAGTGTCTTTCACAAAATATTAGATAGGGAATAAGTATGTCAGACAGCACTGAAGATATGTTCAAGGGTTCGCAAGAGCGTAATCTAATGGGTCATCCTATTGGTTTGTCCATTTGCTTTATGACCGAAATGTGGGAACGGTTTTCATATTACGGCATGCGCACTATTTTGGTTTTATATCTGGTTAAATATCATTTATTCAGTGTGGGAAAAGCCAGCATGATTTATGGGACCTATGCTGGTCTTGTTTACATGATGCCAATCATTGGCGGCTATATGGCTGATCGCTATTTAGGGAGTCGAAAGGCAGTAACATACGGCGCCTTATTATTGGTCGTCGGTCATAGTCTTATGGCTTTTCACGGGCCCGCATCGATTATGGACGGCGATACGGTTGTTCGAAATGAATTTTATATCAATATATTTTTCTTGGCTATGGCGTTGATTGTTACTGGTGTTGGGTTTTTAAAAGCGAATATTTCAGCGATAGTTGGTAAATTATATGGCCCCAATGACCCAAGGCGGGATGGTGGTTTTTCAATCTTTTATATGGGTATAAATCTAGGTTCATTAATCTCAACAATTCTGGTTGGTTATGTGGGTGAAGTTTACGGTTGGAATTATGGGTTTTCTATTGCTGGCATTGGAATGCTGTTTGGTCTCTTGGTCTTTTTATGGGGACAAAAATTTCTTGATGGTCGTGCTGAACCCAGTAATCCTGCGGAATTAAAAGAAAAATCTCCCATCGGGATTAGCAAAGAATATACCATATATCTGTTTGGCTTTGCCTTAGTTGGCATAAGCTGGGTCATGCTGCATTATGATGAATTCGTCGTATCGTTGCTGGGGGTCACTGGCATTATCATGCTCGCTATAATTTTAACTTACGGCTATACTAAATGCACGAAAATAGAAAGGGAGCGCTTGATGGTAGCCTGCTTCCTTATCGCCTTGCAATCTGTATTTTGGGCGCTGTTTGAACAACAAGCTGCCAGTTTGACATTGCTTGCCGATCAACAGTTTGACCGCACTATTTTCGGCTGGGAAATGCAAGCCTCGCAAGTTCAAATGCTCAACGCTCTTTTCATCGTCATGTTCGCACCCGTGATGGCGTGGCTTTGGGTGGTGCTCGCCAAGCGTAAAATAGAACCTTCTACCCCGGCAAAATTTGGCTATGCCATGCTGATCATTGGCATCGGGTATATTGTTTTCTCATGGGGCATGAGCCTCGATATGGGAACCTCTAAAAGCTTCATGTGGTTAGTGTTTATTTATTTTGCCCTTACACTCGCCGAGCTTTTCTTAAGCCCCGTTGGCCTTTCTATGGTGACAAAATTAAGCGTTAGTAAAATTGTCGGCATGGTGATGGGAACATGGTTCCTCTTTACGGCCCTTGGTAACAATGTGGCGGGCTGGATCAGTGCCCTTACGGGGAGTGCGGAGCATGGCGCGGATAGCGGCGTGTTAGATATTGTCGCGACCATGGATGTTTATAGCACTATTGGCTATAGCAGCGTTGGTGTGGGGGTGATTATTTTAGCGATGACACCCATACTGAAGAAAAAAATGCATGGCGTTCATTAAATGACAGCAACTACTAAAGATCTGTATGCAGGCTCGCAAAAACGCGAATTAATGGGCCATCCTATTGGAATTTATATCTGCTTTCTAACTGAAATGTGGGAACGTTTTTCCTATTACGGTATGAGGGCGCTTCTTATTTTGTACCTGACCAAATATCATCTATTTGGTAGCCAAAAAGCCAGCATGATTTACGGTGCTTTTGTCGGTCTTGTTTATATGTTGCCGATTATCGGCGGCTATTTATCGGATCGATATTTGGGCAGTCGCAAGGCTGTGACTTATGGGGCTATTTTGCTTGTAATCGGTCATTTCATGATGGCCTTTCATGGCTCGGCCGCTTATATGGACGGCGATAAAGTGGTGCGCGATGATGCCTTCATTAGTGTCTTCTTTCTTGCCCTTTCATTGATTATCACTGGGGTAGGTTTCCTGAAAGCCAATATTACGACCTTGGTTGGTGCGCTATATGGGCCCAATGATCCGAGGCGCGACAGCGGCTTTACGATATTTTATCTAGGGCTTAATCTCGGTGCGTTTATTTCCATGCTGATCGTTGGTTATGTGGGGGAAACATACGGTTGGAACTATGGTTTTTCCATTGCCGGTATAGGGATGTTTTTTGGGTTGCTCGTGTTTTTATGGGGTCAAAAACTACTTGATGGTCATGCAGAACCGAGTGCGCCGGAACGGTTAAAAGAAGTGGCATTTTTAGGAATCAACAAGGAAAACACCATCTATCTGGGCGGTATTGCCATGGTGTTTTTAAGTTGGATTATGATGCAATATCAGGAACTCGTAGGCGTACTTCTTGGCACGTCCGGCTTTGTGATGATCGGTATTATTCTGATTTATGGATACACAAAATGCAGTAAAATAGAACGTGACAGGCTTATGGTTGCTTGTTTTCTGATCATTTGCCAATCGGTCTTTTATGCGTTATTTGAACAGCAGGCGGTGAGCTTGACCCTGCTTGCGGATCAACAATTTGATAAGACGGTATTTGGAATAGTATTAAAAGCATCACAGGTTCAAACTATGAATACGCTTTTTGTTGTGTTGCTCGCCCCCTTAATGGCATGGGCTTGGCTATGGCTCGGTAAACGAAATTTGGAGCCGACCACACCCTTAAAATTTGGTATGGCGATGTTGATTATTGGGGCTGGTTACATTGTTTTTGCTTGGGCCATGGGGACCGATAATAGTACATCGAAAAACTTTATCTGGCTCGTGTTTATTTATTTCACTCTTTCATTGGCAGAGCTTTTTATCATTCCCGTTGGCCTTTCTATGGTAACGAAAATGAGTGTTGCGCGAATAGCGGGTATGATGATGGGTACATGGTTTTTATTCATGGCGGTCGGTAATTATATGGCAGGGTGGATTAGCTCCCTTATGGGAGCAGGGGAACACGGAGGGACAAGCGCCGCTATGGATATGGCGGCGACCATGGATGTTTACCGGGTGATCGGATTTGTCAGTATTGGTGTTGGGATATTTATCTTCCTAATGACACCACTGCTTAAAAAAGGCATGCATAATATTCATTAAGTGAGCTTATTAATCTATATTTCCTAAGAATCTCTAAGAAAGACAGGCAAGTCGTTTGCTGGTATTTTCGCAGGAATTTGATACATCATATTACTGACAAAGCCGCGATGATAGGTGGCGTGATTGACGATATGGAGGATGATTTCCTCGCGGCTCATCCTTCCATTACCGCCGCCAACGAATTCAAACTCTATAATGGTTGATAATTCATCTTGTGATGATCGTTCCACCAGATCAAGATACCAACCATTCATAGTTTTTGTTGCGTTCCATAATTTTTGAATGGGGGGTGTTTCATCAGTATTTCTGGTGGTATAGCTGTGCTTGCTACCAGTAAGGTGAGCTTTAAAAATATCCTCAACGACATAAATATGATTTAAGGTATGTATAATCGTCTTAAAATTACTTTCACGAATCTTAGTGATTTCTGCCTCAGGGAGCTTAAGCACACTATCATAAGTGATTTCATCCGCCCAAATTTTATAATTCATGAGCATCTTTAAGGTGTTATTCTGACTTATATGATCCAATATCTTGTCCTATTAAATTTTTATTTAAAACACAGTCATTATTTCATCGATCGGCTTTTTCCATTTGGCATGCTCAGGAACTGTGGCATTTTCAGCAGGATGACCCACCACTAAAATCATTTCTGGTTTTTCAGATGGGGGGCGATCACAAAGTTGATTGAGAAATTTCATAGGGTTAGGAGTATGGGTCAAAGTGGTCAGACCGGCATTATGCAATGCGGTAATCAGAAACCCTGTGGCAATACCAACGGATTCGGTCACATAATAATTCTTAAATTTACGGCCATTACGGTCAGTGCTTGTGCGCTGGGCGAAAATAACAATGAGCCAAGGGGCGGTTGTTAAATGAGGTTTGCTCTCATTGGTACCAATCGGCTCAAGCGCACCTAGCCATTCATCACTAGCGCGACCCGAATAAAAAGTTTTTTCTTCTTCCTCGGCGGCGGCGCGGATTTTTGCTTTGGCTTCAGGGTTTTCTATAACCGCAAAATGCCAAGGTTGATGGTTGGCACCACTTGGGGCAAGGCCCGCGGCTTTAATGCAGTTTTCAATAATTTCTCGTGGCACGCTTTTCGTGGAATAGTCACGAACCGAGTGACGTTTTTTCATTAGGCTGAGAAAACTTTCAGATTTTTCAATCATTTCTTGGTCTGTCATGTCCCATTTATCAGGCATGGGAAGTTCTTTATATTGATGATCCAAAGGAATTGACGATTGGTATTTTTGATCTGTATCTGACATGGGGCGCCTTTTTAAATTATTTATGTTTCTTCTCTTAATATCTCAAGCTCAAGCCACTGTTCTTCTTTAGTATCAAGATCGCTTAATAGTTTTTCAATTTCCTTGGTGGCTATATTAAACCCGTCGGGATCTTTACTATAAAAATCTCCTGTCGCCAGTTTTTGCTCGGTCTGCTTTATGGCCGCTGTAATGGTGGCTATTTCTTTAGGTAGGTTTTCTAAGGCATAGTGATGTTTATAGCTTAGTTTTTTATTTTTTTGTGTTGAGGGAGCATTTTTCTGAGATTTGTTTTTTTTCTCAATTTCAATTTTAGGGCCATCAAGACGATTTTTGCGTTGGCGAACATAATCTGAATATCCTCCGGGATATTCTCGTACGTCGCCGTTACCTTCCATAACAATGGTTGATGTGACGAGGCGGTCTAAAAAATCACGATCATGACTGACAAGGAGTAAAGTACCCTCATAATCATTCAAGACATCTTGAAGCAAATCAAGGGTATCCATATCAAGATCATTGGTTGGCTCATCTAAGATTAATAAATTTGTTGGTTGAGCCAGTGTTTTGGCAAGAAGAAGTCTATTTTTTTCGCCGCCCGATAATGATCCAACGGGGGAGTGTGCCTGTGAGCTTTCGAAAAGAAAATCTTTGATATAGGAAATAATATGCTTGGAATGCCCGCGTACCATAATGTGATCACCGCCGTCACTTAATGTGTCCCAAACCGTGTCTGTATCCTTAATAAGGCTGCGGTGCTGGTCAAGGAAGGTGGCTTCTAAATTAGTGCCGAGTTTTACCGTTCCTTTATCCGGGCTAAGCGCGCCCGTTAAAATTTTAAGCAGCGTTGTTTTTCCCGCTCCATTAGGGCCGATAATACCGACCCGATCGCCGCGTAATATTTTAACGGAAAAATTCTCTAAAATGGTTTTATCACCAAATGAAATACTGACATCGATAGCTTCTATAACTTTCTTGCCCGACGCTTTGCCACTGTCTGTGGCCAGTTTGGCACTACCAACGACGGCGATTTGTTCCGCTCTTTGCGCCCTAAGTTCCCAAAGGGAGCGCATTCGACCCATGTTGCGTTTGCGCCGTGCCGTAATACCCTTATGGGACCAGTCGGTTTCTTTTTCTATCAGCTTGTCCAGTTTAGCGCGCTCAGTACTCTCTTGTTCTAAAATGGTTGATGACCATTGATCAAACTCAGAAAAACCCTTATCGAGGCGGCGAACCTTACCGCGATCAAGCCAGAATGTGGTATTGGTCAAATTGGTTAAAAAAGCACGATCATGACTGATCATCACCAAAGCTCCGCGCCAGTTTTTTAATTTATTCTCTAACCATTCAATGGTTGATATATCCAAATGGTTGGTGGGTTCATCAAGCAGTAAAATATTCGTATCAGAAACCAAGGCTCGGGCAATAGCGGCGCGGCGCCGTTCCCCACCGGAAAGAATTTTAGTGAGCATCGCACCATCAAGTCCGATTTCTGCTAATATAATATCAACCTGAAAATGGTCTTCTAATGAACTATGATTAAGGCCACTCACCACATAATCATGGGTGGTTTTAAAGGCCGATAAATCAGGATCCTGTTCTAGGTAAGTGACATGACATCCTGGTTGGATAAAGCGGGTGCCATAATCAGGTTCCACCGTGCCATGAATAATTTTCATTAATGTGGATTTACCGGCACCGTTACGCCCGACAAGAGAAATCCGGTCACGCTCACCAATAGATAGTTCAGCATCATTAAAGAGCGGATCTGGGCCAAATCGTAAGCTCATGTTGTTTAATGTTAGTAAGGGTGGCGCCATCAGGCTGATACTCCGAGTTGATAATCCTACGCCAATAACATAAATGTGATATGTTGTTAATAGAATATGCGGATTTAATTAGATATAACGAAAGAAAGTAAAATTACAGGATATTAAAATGTTAATTAAAATTAGAAATTCGTGGGATTTATCAGACAATGACGTAACGTCTGAGGCTCATTATAAATCACGCAGAGAGCTGCTTAAAACCGCTGGTATTGTTGGGCTCGGCACTGCAATTAATTTATTATCGCCAAGTTTTTCTTTTGCTCAAACGCTCAAAAACCAGCTCGCCAATGAATATGATGGCCGTGATTTAACAGACCAACAAACCCAATTAAAAGCCATATTAGGCTACAATAATTTCTATGAATTTGGCACAGAAAAAGAAGATCCATCAAGAAATGCCCATAGTTTAAAGCCTGAGCCTTGGACAGTGAGCGTTGATGGTCAGTGTGAAAACCCTGGCACTTATAGTGTCGAAGATCTGATTGATTTTAATAAACTTGAACAACGTATATACCGCATGCGTTGTGTGGAGGCATGGTCAATGGTCATTCCGTGGGTGGGGGTCTCATTATCAGAGGTGATCAATAAATTAAAACCCAAATCCAACGCCAAATATATTTATTTTGAAACTTTGGTTGACCCTGAACAAATGCCTGGTCAACACAGAAGCGTGATTAAATGGCCTTATCGGGAAGGTCTGCGCATGGATGAAGCGATGCATCCTCTTACACTGATGGCGGTGGGTTTATATGACCAAAAACTTGCCAATCAAAACGGCGCACCCTTGCGCCTTGTTGTGCCGTGGAAATACGGCTTTAAAGGGGTTAAATCTATCGTTAAAATCTCATTTGTGGAACAAAAACCAAACACAAGTTGGATGAGACTTGCCCCTCATGAATATGGCTTTTATGCCAATGTTAACCCCAACGTCGCCCATCCGCGGTGGTCGCAAGCCAATGAACGTCGGATCGGTGATTTTGGCCGAAGGGACACATTAATGTTCAATGGATACGGCGAACAAGTTGCCCATCTTTATGATGGAATGAATTTAAAAAGAAACTTCTAATGATTAAAGCTTTGCGCAAGAACTTATTACGCATCTGCTTGCATCTATTATCCTTGATCCCTGCAACGTGGTTGGGCTGGCAAGTGTGGTTATGGGTTAATTTCGCCGCTCATGATTTAACGGCCAATCCAATCGAATATATCACTGACTTTACGGGAGGCTGGACCATACGCTTTTTGCTGATCACTTTATCAATCAGCCCACTCTCTCGCTTAACTAAATGGTCGCTGCTCAAATATCGTCGCCTTTTTGGTCTTTATGCTTTTCTCTATGGCCTTTTGCATTTTTTAAATTATATGGTGCTTGATTATTATTTCGATTGGCCTCTTATTATCGAAGACATCTTTAAGCGTCCAGCCATTAGTTTTGGTATGATGGCCTTTTGTCTTCTGATACCGCTTGCCGTAACATCTTTTAAATTTGTCATTAAAAAAATGGCTAAAAGCTGGCAGACCCTTCACCAACTTATTTATCTATTGACCATTTTTGCCGTCATTCATAATTATATGATGGTTAAGGCAGATGTGCTCGTTCCAATAATTCATGGTATAATTCTTAGCTTTCTATTAGGCTATAGAATTATAACGCGTTGGAATAAGCAAAAATCAATATTTAAAAAGCAATTAGCATGGAACAATATTCTACAGAAATAACCTTTCAAACATCGGGAGCCAGCTTGCTAAATGTCACTGGACCATTGGCGGATTGGGTCGATAGTTGTTCTATTAACCAAGGATTATTAACGGTTTTCATACGTCATACCTCGGCATCATTGACCATTCAGGAAAATGCCGACCCTGATGTTTTATATGACCTCGAAGAATTTTTTGGAAAATTAGTGCCGCAAGACGGCGTTCATTATCGCCATAATACGGAAGGCAAAGACGATATGCCCGCCCACATTAAATCGGCTCTGACCAACGTTCAACTGACCATTCCCGTTATGGACGGGAAAATGGCATTGGGTATATGGCAAGGCATTTATATATTTGAACATCGTGCTCACGCCCATAAACGTTCTTTGGCGTTGCATTTAATGGGGAAATGATTAACTTTATTTAAAATAAAAAATATAGGATTAAAATTACTATGGATAAAATTTTGCTTAAAAATAAACTTTTAAATACTCGCCGTGGTCTTCTTAAAGGCACAGGATTAAGCGTTTTGGCCTATTTAGGGGCCAGTAATATTAAGGCTTTTTCCCAAGGAGTTGATTTTAAAAATAGTGAAAATATGAGCGACGATATTCTATTTGCAGAGGTAAGAAAGCAGCTCATGCTTAAAGAAAATCTTGTCTATCTAAACACAGGAACATTAGGGCCAGCACCAAAACTCGTTTTTGATAAAATTGCGGCCATGATGACGAGGCTAGAGGCCAACCCTGCCATTGAAAACTTTGGCCCTATGGGTAAAATGATGGAACAAACCCGTGGCAAAGTCGCCCGCTTTATGGGGGCAGACGAAGATGAAATTATTTTAACCCGTAATACAACAGAAGGCATCAGCATTGTCTGCTCAGGCATTGATTGGACGGCTGGTGATGAAATATTGACCACTAATCACGAACATGGTGGTGCGGAAACAGGGTTAGAGTTTTTAGCGGATACCAAAGGGGCGGTGATTAAGAAAATAACCATGCCTTACCCTGCAAAAGATAAAAAACAACTTCTTGATCTTGTTGCGGCCAATATTACCGATAAAACCAAACTGATTTTATTGAGCCATGTGGTAACAGTAACAGGGTTGCGCTGGCCTATTAAAGAGGTTTCAAAAATGATAGAAGGGCGCAATATTTTATTGATTGTTGATGGTGCTCAGGCTCCCGGTATGCTTCATATTGACCTGCATGACATGGGTTGCGATTTTTATGCTTGTAGTGGTCATAAATGGATCATGGGGCCAAAAGAAACAGGCATTTTATACATGCGTAAAGCGGTGCAAAATAAAGTCAATAATGTCTTTATTACGGGCGGCTATGCAACCTATTCCCATTCAAGTGGCACGAGAAATGCACCGATTATTATTGGATTTGGTGATGTTATTGACTGGCATATGGCCATTGGTAGTAAACGGAGCGAAAAACGCTGTCTTGATCTGGCGGGATATTGTCGCAAACAACTAGCCAAGGTAAAAGGATTGACAATAATAAGCTCTGATAATCCAGAATTATCATCAGCCATTGTCAGTTTTAGCCTTGATGGTGATGTTAAAAACGGTGATGTTTTCACTCAAATGAGGGATAAAAACATCACCATTAAAAGATTACCGCAATATAATGCTATTCGCATTTCAAATCATATGTTTACCACCAACAAAGATGTTGATCAGATGATCACTTTGCTCAAAGAAATCATCGCTTAAATTGCGACTTAAGCCCTTATAATTTAAGTGAATTTTAGAAATCATATAAAATACCGACACGGGCGATGGTGTCGGTTTTTTTATGATCAAGTGGAGCATCACGGTTATATAAAATATCATATGATATTTTACCACTTAATGCGCCGCTCACTTTAATTTTATAATCGGTTTTATTTTCAACAACCATTCTGTTACCCACATAAACTTTTGTTTCATTACTAAGTTCACTACGCTCATTGATGGCCCATGAAATTAAACTGCTACCAAATGCGGTTATATCAGTGATGTATTTTTCTGTACTTTCTGGCTTTGTTATTAATAAAGCGGGGCCCGCTTCCACGCTCCATGTGAATGTGTCATTATTCAATACTTTTAAACCATAACCGACATTGAGGGTAAATCGCTTATTAAAGGCACCGAAACTATCCCCTTCAAAGCTTGAATAGCCAGTGATATAGGAGATGTCACTGATGCTATAGTCTGATTTATAAGCAATGCCGTAACGGCGTTTATTAATAATGCTATCACTACTGTTATAATCGAAATAACTGGTGACAGTTTGATGAAATCGTCCAAGGTCTCTTTCAAATTTGGTCGCCGTTCCAAAGGACTTTTGGCGGGTGTTCCCTGTTGAATATAAAAGGTTTATTTCAATGTCTTTGTCCCAGCCGGGTAAGAAGAACCGGGAAAATTTCTCTGCCCCTTGGTCGGAAAAAATAGTTCCTTCAACGGAGGGCGCGGACGGGATTTGTTTGACGATGATCGGTTCTGCAATGACCGGTTTTGTGACGACCACTTCGACGGGGGCGTTTTCTTTTCTAATTTGGTGAGCTACTTTTTTAATTTCCACCTCATCTTCGGGGTAGGCTGCGATCATTAATTCAATTAATGTATCAAAATTCTTGCCCCCGTCCTTTTGGGCGGCGGTCATCATTAAAGTAAATTGTCCGGGGGTTACTTCGCTGTGGGCAATGGTGGAGAGGGCAGGTAAAAAAAACAGCCCCACTAAAAAGGCTGTTTTGTAGAAAATATTATTCATTATATTGTCTCTAGTTTTATTTATTAAATGTTAGGTAAAATGACAGCGGCACAACTGTGGCAATGGTCTCTAAACCCGCTAGTCCTCGTAATATTTCAATGGCATCAGTCAATTCAAAATCATCCCCGTCAACGAATATGACATGTTGAGGAACAATCATTACGTTGTTTTCACCAAGTCTCACAACCACTAAATTTACATCAATTTCAGTTTTCTCGCCAACGAGTTCAAGTATTAATGATGTTTCTATGATTTTGTTTTCGCCAATTTTAAGGGCTTCAAACGACTTTAAATCAATATTCCCTGACAAGGTTGCTTTGGGATTATTAGCTACTTTAAAGACAATATCACGCATGCGTTGGTTACGTAATTCAATAAGCGTATCGACGCTTGATAGGTCAATCTCTAGGTTAATTTGCCCAGTCTCTGTAATGTGTCCTGAAATATTTTTAAAAGTGTTATTTTCGCCAATGGCATCATTTTTAACAGTACCATAGGAAAGATTAGAATTTTTTGCATCCAATGTCCAATCGGCCAAAGC
>ERZ890510.380-NODE-380-length-35820-cov-7.312680_pt1 | contig 35820 bp, 28 predicted proteins | sample MGYA00521265_ERZ890510 | MGnify/ENA primary metagenome ERZ890510 (study PRJEB32303, sample SAMEA104408624) | aquatic metagenome | biome: Brackish water; feature: Chemocline; material: water | place: Baltic Sea | collected 2014-10-26T21:54:00 | depth 110 m ... | reverse complement strand
CCATCGCCACCCACCCATCGCCACCCACCCATCACCACCCCCCATCACCACCCACCCATCACCACCTACCCATCGCCAACCACCCAGCGCCAACCACCCAGCGCCAACCGCACATAGCCTTCTACCCTAAAAGCGAACTCCTTTCATTCACCCCTTGCCGTCAACCCAAAGAAGCACCTACATTGACGGCAGCAACTAGGTAATTCCCAGCCGAGATCTACGATGGACAACAAGAAACACTCTTCACCCGAAACTGCTTCACCCGAAACTGCTTCACCCGAAACAACCCGCCGAGCCTTTATCAAAACGTCGGCGGTAGGCGCCGCCGCAGCTTTTATCGTCCCTAGACATGTGCTGGGAGGAATCGGATATACCGCCCCGAGCGATCAACTGGTTTTGGCCGCCATCGGCGCCGGAGGAAAAGGAGCCAGCGATATCCGGAATGCTTCGGTTGGAGGACGGGAACGCGTTGTGGCCCTTTGCGATGTGGATTTTTCAGGTTCCGCAGCCAATTCGGTTAAATCATTTCCCGACGCAAGGCTATATGCCGACTATCGGGTCATGCTGGACAAGGAAAAAGATATTGATGCTGTCACCATTTCGATCCCCGATCACGGTCATGGCCCCGCCGCTTCCCGCGCAATGGACCAGGGCCTCCACGTGTATGTTCAGAAACCGTTGACCCACAACATCCGCGAGGCACGTCATCTCACGGAAATGGCACGGCAAAAGAGAGTTGTCACACAGATGGGCAATCAGGGTGGATCCAATCCCCTTTTGAAAATGGTCCAAGGATGGGTGGACTCAGGAGTTATCGGAAACATCTCGAAAGTACAGGTATGGACGAATCGTCCGGTTTGGCCACAAGGTGGCTTGATGCAGGCGCCCGATCCGAGCAAAAAACCAGAGTCGCTAGATTGGGATCTGTGGCTGGGCCCAGCCCCGGAACGCGCATACACGCCTAATCTGCACCCCTTTAGTTGGAGAGGATGGTGGGACTACGGGACGGGAGCGCTTGGCGACATGGGCTGCCATTTAATTGATATTCCATTCAGAACGCTCGGCCTGAAATATCCACTGGATGCCGAATGCAGCGTGGGCACCGTCTACTCACAAATGTGGACGCCGGACTATAGCCCGGAGGGCTGCCCCGCCTCTTCATTCATCACGCTGCATTATGCGGCCACGGAAAAGAGCAAGTCCCCTATCGAAATGACATGGAGCGATGGAGGCATCAAGCCGTCGCATCCAGATATTATTCCTGCTGACCAGGATATTGGAGGGCCAGGTGGTGCCAATGGCGTGTTGATTATCGGCGAAAAGGGACTGATTTCGACGAATGTGAACGACAGCTCGCCCATTATGCCGAAACTCTATCTCAACGACGGGACGACCGAATTTGGACCTGAAACAGAGGAAAATGACGAGCCCGAATACGGACATCAGCGCAAATGGGTGGATGCGTGTAAAGCTGGATTTGGCAGCGCAGAACACCGTGGCTTGACCTCTTCATTCGACTATGCTGGTCCCATGACCGAAACCGTATTGATGGGCAATCTTGCTATTCGCAGTTACATGCTGCGCAGGGAAAACAGCAACGGGGGTATGGACTACTATGCTCGCAAAAAGCTGCTGTGGGACGGAGAAAACATGCGGGTTACCAACCAGGAAGAAGCCAATCAATTCGTCGGCAGAACCTATCGCGATGGATGGGGGCTGTAGAGACCTCGCAAAATAGATGATCAACCCGACCTCCAAGACGCGAATGTGCCGGCAAAATTGTTCGGTTTCCTTCTCATTAATCCAAAGTACCATGCGCCAATCTACTTTCGTCCTGCTCTTATTGTTGATTATGATGAGTGCCATCGGCACGGCGGGCGCGCTTCGCGCCCAAGATCGAAGCGATGACTATACCGAGCCATATCAGGCCCACGCGCTGGACATTTATCAGGAGCTCATAGCTTTTCGCTCCTCAGCTGGTCACGGGGAAGTGCCCGCAGTACTCAATGGTCTCGTCAAGCGGTTTCTGTTGGCGGGTTTTGGAGAAGAAGATATTCATCTCATCCGAATGCCCATCGCAAACGGCGAAGAATCCGGTTTCCTGGTTGTCCGCTACCGCGGGGACGGTTCGTCGGGGCTTGAACCGGTGCTTTTCACAGCCCATGTTGACGTGGTTGACGCACGACCTGAGGATTGGGAGCGCAGCCCCTTTACTCTGATCGAAGAAGACGGCTATTTTTTCGGCCGCGGAGCGTCAGATGACAAATTCGGAGTCGCTCAGCTGACTTCAACGTTCATCCGCCTGAAGAACGAAGGCTTTGTGCCGAATCGCGACTTGATTATCGGTTTCACAGGGGACGAAGAATCGGGCATGCTTACAACCAGCGCCATGGTAAACGAATATCGCGAGCTGACGGACGCTGCTTTTGCCCTGAATGCTGATGCAGGAGGGGGCATTTTGAACGAAGAAAACGAACCAGAAAGCTTTCTCGTTCAAACGGCAGAAAAAACAAGCGCTACCTTCGAAATTACTGTTACCAACCAAGGCGGACACTCGTCTACGCCTCGAACCGATAACGCCATCTACGAATTAGCGGCAGCGCTAAAGCAGATAGAGAATTTTCGCTTTCCCGTACAGGTCAACGAAGCAACGCGGATGTATTTCCAAGCTGTGGGTGACATTCGAGGGGGCGAAGTGGGTCAGGCCATGAAACGTTTGGCCGAAGACCCGACGGATGAGGCTGCCGCAGAAGTATTATGGAACCAGCCGGCCGAAGTGGGCGTGACGCGCACAACCTGCATCCCAACGATGCTGCGCGGGGGCCACGCCCAGAATGCGTTGCCACAGTCCGCGACGGCTACCGTCAACTGCCGCATCTTCCCAGGAGTGGACGTGGCAACAATAGAAGCGGAGCTGAAACGCGTTGTAGCCAATCCGGAAATTGACATCGTTGTCTTGGGCGATCCCAAATCAAGTCCAGCCTCCGAAATCAGAGATGATGTCATGACGGCCGTAAAAGCCGGCGTCGAGCGCATCCGTCCGGGCACCGCCGTAGTGCCGTATCAGGCACCGTACGGAACGGACGGCAAACAATTTCGCCGAGCGGGAATTCCCACCTACGGGGTAATGGGCTTGTTCATGAGAGATAGCGATAGATTCGAGCACGGCCTAAACGAGCGTGTACCCGTGCGTGGATTCTTCGATGCACTGGAGTTTTGGTATGTGGTCATGCGCGAACTCTCTGATCCGTCCGTTGGTAGCTGATCCTAAGGCTGAACTCTTGGACGCAGAAGTGCAATCAAAATCAGTGATCCATAAAAGCACAGGCCAACCACTTACCGCCCTCCTATCCAACGCATACCTGGAAGGGCATTTCTAACTACACTTTATTTTTCCACAATCGCAGAAATCATTGTATTAGTGGGTAACAATCCTATAAACTTTAGGTGAGGGGGTATTCAATCATCAAGAACTCACATCCTGACGAAAACATGGACTATTTGAAGACCACATTACGCGTCGGCCTTGTCGTCGTAATTTTAACGGCATTCGTAGAAATTCCTTATGCTGCTGCAATTATTGCAGTGCTGGGACTCGCGGTTGGCGTTCAACGTGATACGGGAGATCTGGTACGAACTTTGATACTCGCAATTGGACTTTCCGTTGTCGCCGGTGCACTAGTTGAGATTCCTGCCGTCGGCGGATACCTCACCGACATTCTTACAAGCGCAGCCGCGCTTGCTGCTGCTTCTGCGGTTGGAGTGTTTGGAAAATGGACTTGGGAACAAGTAGGAATATAAAACCAGTCCAAAGAGCTCATCAGCCCTCTAACAATGACTCTAAGAGCATGGGGCAGGATGAACTGTTCATCGAAACGCGTTGGCCTATTTTAGGTCAACGCGTTTTTTTATGGTGCTTACTTAAACAATAACATTTTCTGACATTAAGACTTGCCTTATCCCGATGCCCTTTCCCAATAGTACTGGTAGCGCTAATAGCGGAAGCCATCCTAACCCTTGCTTTTTCGCGTCCAGCCAGTGCCCAGGACACCGGAACGTGCGAACCATCAGTCGATGAAGCCTATTTGGACATCAACGAAGTGCGCGCCCGAATTCCGAACAATGGCTCTTTGTTTTGGCGTGGTTCTCCCGATGTGTACGGAGTACCGCAAGGAAGTGGCCTGAATGCCATTGTTGCGTCCAGTATCTGATTAGGAGGACTAGTAAATGGCGAGCTTCGCGCGGCAGGTACTACCTGCGGCCCTTACGAATTTTGGGCAGGACCGCTTAATGATGATGGGTCTCCTCCTGCAGATTGTTCGCCTTGGGACAAGGTGTGGAAGATCTCAATAAGTGAACTGGATACGTATGTGAGTGATGGCACCACCACGCCGGACCTTTTATACTGGCCTACGGGACTCGGAGCCCCGACCCTCGATGCACAAGGCCAGCCGATTGATCTTACCGCCCATGGTATGTTCACATGACTTCGGCAACCTCCAGCGAAGGCAAGGAGGATCCACTTTTTTTTGTTTGAGCGGTTGCCCATAAAAAATCAATCATGAGGGAGGAGAGCTGAAAAGTTGGAAATAGAAGAAATCATCCCAGAGCGATGACTATTTCTACCTTTTTGTGTGCATATTGGCATTCAAACAATATTTTCTGTTGATTGTCGATTCAGGACAATTTTTAATAGTTGAACGCCGGCGGGAATGGAGATGGTGCCAATTGGTCTGACTGAAACTGATTTGGGGCAAAAATGTCCTTTGTGCCGCGATTCGGGTAGTTCATTTTACCTCGAAGTCTTTTTCGAGTGTAGGACGTGCAAAGGCATTTTCAGGGCGCCCGAATATCTACCTAGCTGGGAAGACGAAAAGTCGCGATATGAAGAACATCACAATGATGTCCTAGATGCGAAGTATCAGCAGTTTGTGTCTCCCATCACCTCTAGCGTTTTGCGAGATTATCAACCCGAGAGTTTAGGACTCGATTTTGGGTCAGGAACGGGGCCTGTTATTTCAAAAGTGTTGCGAGATGCTGGATATTCGATCAAACAGTACGATCCAATTTTTGAAAACATACCTGAAGTTCTAGAGCACAAGTACGATTTTATCGCTTGTTGTGAGGTCATTGAGCATTTCCATAACCCGGAAAAAGAATTTCATCTGCTAAAGTCGCTACTGAAACCGGGCGGACACCTGTACTGCATGACCCACATATACTCTCCCGAAATCAACTTCGACAATTGGTATTACCGACGGGATAAGACCCACTCTTTTATATACCAAGCAGCAACCTTGGATTGGATCAAGGAAATGCTGGAATTTGAGGGTTTAACAGTCCAGGGCAGGTTGATTGTGTTTACGAAGTCTTGAGCGATCGGGTGCCGAATTCTCAGTCGACCTTATCCCCCCCGGAAGACCCTACAACGCGCTTGGTGTGCGCCAAGTTGCCGACGATTTTGCTGCTGAAGGGTATATCACTTTGGGGGTCGATCTGTACTCTGAGCAAGTTGGAATCTCACGAGAGGAAAATGTCGCATTGATGATGGTTGCAAACGAAAACATGCCTTCCGTAATCGCCAATCTAAACGCGGCCGTTGCATACCTAAAAGGACGCCCCGACGTAACTGGAAAAGTTGGCGCCATGGGCTGGTGCTTTGGCGGCGGAATCCCTTCTGAGCAAGTCCTTGCATTCGAAGCGGCCTTAACCGCTGCTGGAATCGAAAATGATGTGGACATATACGATGCAGTCGGCCACGGTTTTTGGCTTCGTATCGATGATGACGTAGATGTCCGTTCAGCAGCCGGACTCGATGCGTGGACCCGCTTGAAATCGTTTCTCGATCGCAATTTACGTGACTAAAAAGGCGGATTACGCTGAGAAATTAAACCAGATTTTGGCCTTAGGATTCTGGTTCTGCTTCTGCTTCAGGAGTAACTCTAAAATTGGCACGCAAGCCAAGAGAAACAGGGACAATTTTTTCTACTTTCACCGTAAGAGTTTTGTTGACGCCGCGGACTGTGCCGGCCTGGGTACGTTTATACATAATGCCGGTAAACTCGACAGTCGGTAGTTCTAGAAGTGCTTCTAACACTTCTGCGTGCTCCCTATCTGCAAAAAACACGCCCTGACAATCGTCATGAAAGGCGTCCGGTACCAAAAAGGCATATCCGTTACCATCTGTGCCATTTAATGTGGCGGCCTTGCGAGTATAAAGTTTCATCTTATTTCTGTGTGTAACGGTGGTGGAACGAGGTTCTATGCGCCAGTCTGATATTTGTTGAGACCAAAACCCTTTTTATTATTCGTATTTAATCTATTTCTTCGTTGTCATCATCGGCGCCGGAAAGTTCAAGTGTTTTAAAAGTAGGTAGCGCCTTTAATCCAGCAATACCTTGAATCGCGCCATACATATCTGTGGTTGAAAAAATGACCCTTTCAATTTGTTTTTCGCGCTTTTTCCAGATACGACGCATGGACCTCTTTTCAGATTCAAGATCTTGATGCATAGATCCAATGCCTTCGACTATGGATTCAATCGTCATCTTAAACTCGGCTCCAGTCATGTAGTCATACAACATGCCCATTTTTTCGCCTCGATTGTGTGAGGACTCTGCCGCGGCATCAAGTTTGATGATCATGGCCCTCAAAATCGTAGCTAGGCTTTTAAATTCGGCATAGGTACATACCCACACTCCGTCCATCTGGCCCATAGAATCCATATCAGAGGGCATCACCTCGGTGACCAGGACACCAATATCGGCTCCGCGCTGGCGCATGTCTTCCTTTAGTTTCCCAATCCATGCCGGCTGGAAGGTCTTCGTCCGTTTTGATTCGTAATAAATCATACCGCAGTGCAAACGTTCACGCGTGTTGACGTGTTGAATGCAGTCTCCTCCCATGGCCCCCTTCTTGATTTCCTCGATCGTATCGAGCGGAAAGGCGCCCGTCAACCATTCTTCGATGGCCAGTTCTTGAACTTCGCCCTGCAGTTGCATCGAACCTTGTTCGGCGCGAAGTTTGGCATCTGCGAGAGCATTTTTAAGATCATCAATTGTCTTGTCACGCTCGCGTAGCTTTAGCTCTGCGCCTTCTCTCGCACTTTTAATCGACTCCTCCCTCACCCGTTTAACCTCTGCGTTAATTACGATCTGAGCCTTCGCCTCGTATTCCCCCTTCATTTCATCAACGCGGCGCTCTAGTTGGCTATGGGTGGCCTTGAGTTGGTTGAACGCCTTTATTTTATCGCTCTTATCAGCCAGTTCTTTCTGCAACGCGTCTAATTGCTCACTTTTTTCCTTATCGAGTTCAGATTTTAGTTTGGATCGCTCCGTTGAAAGGCGCGTCTTCAATTCCTCTTCAATCGTCGCATCTAGGTCTAATTTTTTGGCTTCGAGGGCCTTTTCGGCCTCCTTTATCGCTCGACGAGATGCCGAAAGTTCAACTTCGTTTTCGCGTCTGAGACGCTCTGCTAGCGCTGCGCTTACATCAATAGACTCCCCGCACTTGGGACATTCAATAGAATCAACATTATGTTTCATGCGGCGCTCTTCTGGCAATTGGTTGGACAACTAAAATAGGCTATTTCAAGCAGTTCTAAGAAGGAAGATTTGGCAATGCTGGTGTTTGAGTTGCAAAATCGATCACTCCTCAAGATCTCAAAGAACCAAAATTGAAAGACCTGGATTGCGTTTACCCCACTCCTTTAGGCTTCTAACACCCGGATGATTGGATGAAATGCGCTTCGCAGCTGAGGAAGTACGCGTTAGGTCCTCGCCTTTTATAAAATCTTTGGCATGTCTGGCTGCAATCAATGACCTTGCAAAGTCGTGTACCATAACCTTGATTTTGCCACCTGTCCCGGAAGAACCGTGTCCGTGGACAATGATCAAGAAATCATCGAGACGTTTTTTTGCTGCCAGAAACTCCTTGTCAAGCGCGATTTGAGCTTGATTGACGGTTAGATTATCGTGACCAACGTCTATTTTTTTCACACGAAGGTCTTCTCGAGCAACTTCGAGATCGTGGCCACCGCAGTGTGGGCAAATAACTAAGCCAGCTTCAATCGGGTTGCCGCATTGAAGGCATTCTGAGGTGTCCATTACTCCCCACACCCCGGCATTTGAAATGCGCCAATGCGGGTAGAATAATTTTCAGCATCTGCATGGTAATAATCGCCGACATACCAGATTGTGCAGTCGTCTGAAGGATCTACGGCCGTTTGAGTATAGTCTTCCCATCGAAGCGAATTAGTTTGAGGCGCCAATCCCTCTACCAAAACGGTTTCCATGAGACCAAATTGACCCAAAGAATCCGAAGGTACTCTACCCGCAAATCGTTGGCCTGCATAATCTTGCGCGGTAGCCCAAGAATATCCAATGCCAATGTTTCCCATACCGTCCATGGCTGGGCTGGGTAGCCAACGAAATGTTCCGGAATCCATCTCAGCACCAAGTTTTACCCCCGGAGCGTACGTTCCCTGTTGAAAAAGAGATGCCGACCTGTCCGAACCAACCCTGAATTCATACCACCGAACACCACCGCCAACAGAAGGTGAAAATCCTCCATCGCCATATTTTGGTGCTACTTCGACCGCGATCGGTCCGTCGTATCCAACCGCGACGGAATGGGCGGCCACAATCGATTCTTGGTTTCCCCTTCTCCGATACAGGACCCTTGCCATCAATTTGTCGCCTTGCGAATCGAGCCGCATATCTGTCCCAGGCTGTGGCACACATGTAGTCAATTGACCACCACAAAGAAACGCGTACGGTTCAACCGCAAGATCTGCAGGTCCTTCGATGTGTGTCTTGCTCACATCATCCCAGTCTACATAGAAATTCCAAACCTGAATTTTAGAGTCTCCTAATACACCGTTTAGCTGAGAACCGCCGGTAGCAAGCATTGGATTGGGGGCGCCAGCTGGGGGCAGTTCGAGGCCGTCGAGGTCTGCATTATTCAAAAAATTGACGTCTGGCACTATCACACAGATTTCGCGAGCAGACTCTCCCAACAACATTTTATCCCTTTCCACGACACACGCGTGTTTTTCGATGATTTCATCACCGGTGCTGGAGGGGACGTAGTAACCATCCGGCCAAACCGCAGGCCTTGGGTAGTCAGGGAAAAGTGGCCGAACAAATTCATAACGATACCACTCTCCCATGGGGTCAGCAGTGGTACTGATGGCGTAACACATGGCAAACGTCCCATCTGCCGGCGGCGCTTCGCGCCGCCGGGCACGTTCAGCTTGTTGTTCCTCCATTTTGGCGGCTACTTCTTCGGGTGTGATGTGAGGCGGCTGAAAAAGCAAAACAGCAGGACCTGGCTGATCCTCCCTACCTAGAGTGCTCAAAACGGGGCCGTCTGCAGGTGTTGGAACGGCAGGCTCATTATCTCTTCGAGCCAACCGGCGGAAAATGGGCATCACGACCAGCCAACGGTTGGCCAATTGGTCAAACGTGACTACGGTGTCTCCATTATTGGTTTCCTCGCACGCCCCACCAAAACCCCTAAAGAAATTATTGTTTTCCACGGGTCCAAGTAAAATCTGGCCTGATTCCGAATATTTCGAGCCCTTCTTTGTAAAAATGGCTGTGCGCGTATTTATCGTTTGAATGATATGATTTGGCCCGACTGCTAGCGAATTGTCTGACGGATTCCTTTGTGTGCTCGTGCCCTGAGGTCCTTCGAAACCATGGCCTAAACCATCAAACGAAGCCAAAATGCGTGCTCCTGGCTGTGTCCCGTCGTTTAACTGCAGTACATTTCGAGCCGGAGCAGGGGCTGGGGCTGAATCTGGCCCCAAATCGCTGCACGCCATAAAGATGGCGGCTGAACATATGGCAAGGCCAAATCGAATAAGGATTGGTTTCATTTTGATTCTCTGATGGGCAAAAAATGGCACAAAGTCAGGTCGAATTCTGACCTGCAAACCTAACGCTCAATATAGTGGATCTGCGATTCCGTTTGAGTCCACCTGCCACGGTGTCCTGCCACGGGGTCCAGGCAACCGTAAGCTTAGAGATCGATATGTCTGCCCTCCGTCGTGGACTGGTTTTTAGCGTCGACTACTTTCCCCCGATAAAACGATCCCAGTTTTTCAAAATCAGACATAACGGTAGTTGTTCAATGATGAAAGCGAAGATACCCTTTTTTTCCTATTTTCGGCTGACCAGAGACGTAGTTTCAAGACCTAAATGGTCTGATCTTCCTTTGAAACCATTTCCGTTGATCCATAATGGCCATTGTCGAATTCACTTCTGAAAAAATGGGTACCCAATTCTACAACAAGGGCCTCTTCGACGCCCAATCCATTCTGGAGAAGAGGATGGAAACCATAACAGAAGCAATTCACCAACTCGAAAAATTATGAAAAAGCTGTTTCGAACACTCGGAATTGTGCTAGCCAGCATTATCGGAGTTCTAGTAATAACGGTCGTAATTATATTCTTTTTGGGTTCGAAAAAGATTGCTGCATCTCCAGCCGTGGCCCACGATTTTACCGCCCCTGCCCCTGATTCCGTTATGGTTGCAAAAGGTGAACAACTCGCTTCCGCTGTTAGCCGTTGCACCGGGTGCCACGGGCAAGGTCTGAAAGGTTCGATCGTTGGAGAAGAAAGTGCCTTTGGCCTATTTGTTGCGTCCAACCTAACTTCTGGAAAAGGTGGGGTCGGAGGTTCGTTTTCAGATGCCGACTGGGAAAAAGCGATTCGACACGGAATTGAAGGGGATGGACGCGTTCTCATTGGTATGCCTGCTGAGTTTTTCAGCCAATACAGCAAGGAAGATTTTTCTGCGCTCCTGTCTTACGTCAAACAGCTACCGCCTGTGGATAATGAACTCCCGAAGACCAAGCCCGGCCTTATCGCCAAAATTTTTATAGGAGCCGGACTCTACACGCCACCATCGTTGGTGGTAGATCCCGCAATGGCGCACGCTGAAAGTGCTCCAACGGACTCGCCAATTGAATTTGGAAAATACCTCACCAACCTAGCTGCTTGTGGCGAATGCCATGGTGCCGCTCTGAAAGGACCCGAATACGAAGGTCCGCCGCCTGGCCCAGACCTATCTAAGACCGGAAATCTTTCCAGCTGGTCAGAAGCAGACTTTTTCCGTGCTCTACGAACGGGTTCGACCCCAGATGGGCGCATCCTAGATCCCAACATGATGCCATGGCCTAGATTCACTCGGATGAGTGATGCTCAAGTGTCTGCTACATGGGCCTATCTCGGCAGCATCAACTAATTTTTAGCCCTCTTTTTTTCGAACGTGAGACCCACTATGAATCTTGACATTAAAAAAACAACTTGTGCCCTAATCGTACTATTGTGCGGCATTAACGTGTCAAACGCACAGCACAGTCAAACCGAAATCGATGCGTTTGTGCAATCGGTAATGACTCAATTTAAGGTGCCAGGAATCAGTTTGGCCATCGTGAAGGACGGAGCCGCAGTGGTTACCCAAGGATATGGAGTTAAGAGTCTTTCCACAGGTGAAAAAACAGACGGGCACACACTTTTTGGTATCGCCAGTAATACCAAAGCGTTTACCGCATCCGCTCTTGGCATGTTGGTTGAAGAAGGAAAACTGGGTTGGGACGACCCCGTAATCGATTATCTCCCATCATTTCGCATGTCCGATCCGTATGTAACCTCAGAACTCACGATTCGCGACTTGTTGGTGCATCGTAGCGGTCTTGGTCTTGGAGCTGGCGACCTAATGTGGTGGCCCCCATCAGATTACGACAGAAAGGAGATTGTTCGGCGTCTACGTTATTTACCGCTAGAAACCAGTTTTAGGAGCGCATATGCTTATGACAACGTGCTCTATTCGGTGGCCGGAGAAGTGATTGAATCCATTTCTGGTAAAACATGGGAAGAGTTCGTCCAAACCCGCATTTTAGATCGAATTGGCATGTCCGAGAGCAACGTTCTGCACTCTGCTGCCGCTCATGGAAGTAATTCGGCGGCCCCTCATGCAGCCGTGCAGGGGACAGTTCGCCAAATCAGCCCTTTCGCATCTGACAATACCAATCCCGCGGGTGGAATCAACGCCAATGCAGTGGATATCGCCAAATGGTTAGTGGTGCAGTTGGATTCGGGAAGAGTGGCCCAAAATGAATTTCTGTTCACCCCAAAAACCACCCAAGAACTTTGGAGCATCGTTACGCCAAAACCGATCTCCGAACCGCCGGCATACCTGAAAGCGACCAGAACTAATTTTTATGGCTACGGATTGGGCTTCAATGTGCAAGACTACCGCGCTCATAAAATGATAACTCATACCGGCGGGCTGCCTGGTTTTGTATCTAGAATTGCAATGATTCCAGACCTGAAACTGGGAGTGGCCGTGTTTACCAATCAAGAATCGGGTTACGCCTTTAACGCCATCGTCAATTTTATTCTCGATGGGTATTTGAATGCCTCTGATACCGACTGGCTGAAAGCCTATACAAGGGCTTCGGAGGAACAGGCTGCAGAGGCGGCACTCATCGAAGCTGCTGCTGCCGGCGCTCGGAAAACCGATTCAAAACCGTCTTTATCCATCAACGAATACGCGGGGACCTACCGAGACCCGTGGTACGGAGATGTCTTGGTTCATGTCCAAAATGGCGAATTAAGAATGGAGTTTTCGCACACGGCGTCACTAGTCGGAAATCTCGAACATTGGCAATACGACACGTTTGTGGTTCGCTGGGACGATAGGGAGCTTCGAGCCGATGCCTACGTCAGTTTTTCAATCGGTCCGGATGGAAAAATTTCAAGAGTTCTAATGGCCGCAGCCTCCCCTTTGGTTGATTTTTCCTATGATTTTGAGGACCTAGACCTAAAACCTGTTCGGTAGCGAAACGGTCATCTGTCTCAACGAAGCTTGACCGTTGGACGGAAGTGTTAGGCACAAAGCGGATAAATCCCAGAGGCTTAGTTTGAACACTACTTATCGCATTATATTTTATTTTTGTAGACGTATTGGATTGAAGTTCGAGAAATTTTAGTGTTTGTTGCCCCTTTATTTTCTTGAACGGCCCATGAGTAGACTCGAATGGAATGAATCCAATACCCAAAGCGACCGTAGCTTCGGGCAAGAATCAGGTACTGTGATTGTTGCTAATATGAACGATAACACGGTCACCTTGCTCGACGCCGGAAGGAATCGTAATCACTCCTGATAGCCGCTTTGCTTACGTTTCCCTCCAAGGTCTCAATCAAGTCGCGGCCATCGATCTGGCTACCCTTGAAATAGTTGGTCGATTTGAAACTGGTGTGTGGCCAGATGGAATTGGTTTTTCGCCACTAAGCACTTCAAACTAGCCAGCTAATGTTCTTCTAGCTGCTGCAGATCGACTTTTACGCCTAAAAAAGGGCATTTCGATTGACCTTACCCTTTCTTGGATCCGAGTATCTCGTTTTGAGTAACACCGCACTCCCCAAAAACCCATTATCCGAGTTACACGAATGAATCGTATTTCAGTCAGGGCCGTGCTTTTGCTTGCGGTCGCACTATTAGTTGCCCCCACATCCTCTTTTGCCCAAGACGAATCCAACGCCGTTAAAGATGGCGGAGTGTTTGTGAAAGGCTGGTCTGGCGTAGTAGACGTGGCCGAAGCAGCCAAAGGCGGAAAAATAGAAGGATCCCGGTTTATGCAAACGGAAGGCGTTTTCCGTGCCGTTACTGGCCCGTCTGTTTCGTATTGGCAGACCGATCAAAAAGCAGACGGTAGTTATTCCGTCATGGCTTCGTTCACCGAACCTGAATTCAAAAACCTGAGTAGCCATTCTCACCCATACGGACTTTTTATTGGTGGAAATGATATGGGCACCGAAAATCAGTCTCTTTTGTACTGCATGGCGTACGGAAGCGGCAAATTTATTGTCCGTGGATTTAGTCCTGAGTCGTTTAAATTAAGCGGCAATTCTACGACGGCTAACGATGCAATAAACGTGGCATCGGAAGACGGCGCCTCAGTTTCCCAGGACATTTTAATTTCAGTGACCCCTGACGCGGTTAGCTGCTCAATTAACGGAACGGTAGTCGGCACCTATCCTACAGCAGATGTAGTGGGCGCAGGCAAACTAAAGTCAACCAACGGCGCTTTTGGCCTACGGTTTGGTCATAACGTTGAAGCCACCGTTACCGGCTTTATGTTGATGAAGTAACCATCTTCGCAGTTGCGATTTGGCTTCTTGTATGTAAAAGGGCCGGCCTCGAAGAGGCCGGCCCTTCTTTTATTTCAACACTCTTTATTTCACCACAGCTTATTTCATCACACCATTATGTTCTACAAGTTCAGGATAACGTTGTAAAATTCCCATTTCAATCATCAATGCTTCAATGTCTTCAATCTCCATTGGCAAAAAATCTGATACAATTTCAGCGTGATCTTTATGGATGATAATTAAGTCCTCCATTCGGATGTAAAGATTTTCTTCCGGAACTCGGAGGGCTGGTTCAATGGTAAAAACCATGCCCTCGCGCAGCGGTCCGTCAAAAGTTCCTACGTCGTGCGTTGCCATCCCCACTCCGTGACCCAACCTGCCACTTCCGGGCCGCTGTGCCCCTGCTTCGTAGGATTCGACAAAACGAATGGCGGCCTCTTTATGATTCGGTTTCGTAAATCGCCAACCATCTAAGGTCATTCGCATGGCAGCAGCGGCCTCTTTTTTGATCTGATTGGCCGTCACACCGGGACGTATGCGATCTAAAATCGACCGGTAAGCCCTGACATAAAAACCGTATAATTCGCGCTGTTCGGTTGAAAATTGCCCACTCACGGGCATCATCCGGGTAATATCGGACATGTAATACCCCACGTCAGGGGCGTAATCCATAAGAAGCAGTTCGCCGTCCTGCATGGTTCTGGCGCCTTGATGGTAGTGTGGAAATGGCGCGTTGGGACCGCTGGCCACCAGGGAATAGTAGGCGTCGCCCTGCGCCCCGTGCCGGTAATAAATAAACTTAGCCAGTGCATCTACCTCATGCTCTATGACTCCGGGCTCTACTGAACGCATAGCCTCCATAATGGCTAAACTGGCCAAATTGGTTGCTTTTCGAATGATTTCCATTTCTAGAGGACTCTTAATGAGCCTCAATTCATCTATAATCGGGTTCAGGTCGTTAATCTCGAAACCCGGAAAACGATCTTTCAACAACCCAATAAAGTGAGCTTCTCGAGAGGGCCTTCCGTCCCAAGGATCCGACAAACGGTCCGTAACGCGCCGAATCCCGAGATCGCGACTCTCTGCAAAACCTTCTGCAGGCTGAAAAAGTGTATAAATGACGCTGCTTGAATTGCGCCTAAGCATGCCTCCTAAATCTGCATTTAGGTCTTCAACGGCCGCAACCCGATCAACGCCTGAAAGACTGCGAACGAGTGCGTCATCTTCAACCGAAAGCATTTTGCCTTCGCTTCTTTCACGTCCCTCCTTTCTATGCTCCAAGTAAAGCGTTGCCTGTCGGGAGCTTCCGTTTAACACGAGGTAGGCGTGCGGTACTTCAATGCCAGACAGATAATAAAATTCGTTTGATTGACGAAAACGAACATAACCCCTAGTCGTTGCCTCTCCCTGAATCACCGCCACAGCTCCAGATCCCATGGCATCGTAGACCTTTTCACGCCTAGCTGCAAACTCCTCTGGCGGAAAATCTTGGGTAAACAAAGGCGCATCCTGAGCAACAACAGGAGGTACTCCTGGTGTCCAAAAGACGAGGCCTAGCGCAAAAATAATAAATGATTTTCTAAACATAGTATTGTGACGCAACCGCCGTTATGTGGATGGTGCAGGTTCAACAAAAGTGAGCACATTTACAATAAGGGAATATCTGACTTTTTGTATCAAGCACACACTCGAAGCGCCCCATTAAAAGTTTTATCTTATTGAAGCAGCGAGTTTGATGCCGGAGATGAAACCATATTGAAGCACTCCTTGGATGTGAGTCTAAGTTTAACGCAGAAATGGGGCAGTTTGTCGATTTCTGCAGACGCAAATCATCTGCTCACCAACTTTGACCGAAGTTTGACCGATTCCTATAGAGCCGGCGTTTTTGCATTTGCCCTGTCCGCCTGTTCAGCTTCCAACGGGATACTCTTATAACCTGAATTTCGGATTTACATATCGATTCGGTTCAATCTTCAATAATGTCGTGAACCCCCGTATGGGTGGCGGAGGCGGCGGTGGAATGACAATAATGATGTAGTATATTGGATTATGCGCCTTTATGTTTATCACCCTACTGATAGTGTGATAAATGTGTGATAAAACGCCTGCCACACAGGATTAGGCGCATTCCACTGCCTCATTGTCTACCCACTTTATTGAATATGAAATTTTTAAATTCGGCCACCAAGCTGACTCTGCTTTTGGCCATCTTCGTATTTGGCGCTTGCTCTGAAGCTGCTGAAACGGAAGAAGAACTCGTTTCCCGCGCTCAAGGAATTCACGACCGCGTGATTACGCTTGATACACACAATGATATTAGCGTAGCAAACTTCACTGAGGAAAAAAACTATGCGATGAACCTCGACAACCAGGTCAACATCCCCAAAATGGTTGAAGGTGGACTGGATGTAAGTTGGATGGTTGTCTATGTAGGTCAAGGTCCATTGACCGATGAAGGATTCGCAGAAGCCAAGGCTGATGCGCTCTCAAAATTCGAAGCCATCCATTGGTTGACCGAAGTAAAAGCACCAGACCAAATTGAATTGGCCTTGACCTCCGACGACGTCCGGCGCATTTCTGCTTCTGGGAAAAAAGTGGCCATGATCGCCATCGAAAATGCCTACCAAGTGGGCATGGATATGGGCAACATCAAAAAATTCCAAGAGCTTGGCGGACGATATATGTCGTTGTCGCACAACGGACACAGCCAATTTTCGGATTCCAATACCGGCGAAAGAGACAGTCTATGGCTCTATAACGGTTTGAGCGAAATGGGCAAAGAAGCTGTCGCTGAAATGAACAAGTGGGGGATCATGATCGATCTTTCCCATCCATCAAAGCTTTCCAACTTGCAGGCTATGGCGCTGTCAAAAGCTCCAGTTATCGCTTCGCATTCCGCCGCTCGTGCCATGAATGACGTTAGCCGGAATTTAGATGATGAGCAACTGATGGCTCTAAAAGCGAACGGCGGTGTCATCCAGACTGTCGCGTTCCGCAGTTACGTGAATTCAGCAAAAGACGCTGCGTACAGCGATGCCTCAAATGCCCTTCGTACCGCAATTGCCGAAGAAATGGGCGTGACATTGGTCACAAATCGTCGTGAAGTCTTCCAAATGCCAGCCGAAGAGCGCGAAGCGTATATGGCGAGCATCGCTCCAGTCAATGAAGCTTTTGAAGCCCGAAAAGGCGAGCTAACCGCTGAGCCCGTAAATGTATCTGATTTCGTCGATCATATCGATTATTTGGTCAACCTAATCGGAATCGATCACGTTGGTATCAGTTCTGATTTTGACGGTGGCGGTGGCATATTTGGATGGAACAGCGCAGCTGAAACGTTCAACGTAACACTGGAATTGGTTCGTCGTGGCTATTCTGAAGAACAAATCGCCCAAATGTGGAGCGGAAACCTACTCAGAGTACTAGACGATGTACAGCGCATCGCAGCCGAGATTCAAGCCGAAGGCTAATCAAATGATTCTTGCACTCGACCAGGGTACGACGAGCTCCAGAGCAATTTTGTTCAATCATGCGGGCTCGATTGTTGGGGTTGCGCAGGAAGAGTTTGAGCAAATCTTTCCTAAGCCAGGTTGGGTCGAGCATAATCCTATGGACATCTGGCGGTCGCAAATTGCGACCGCCAGAAAGGTCTTGAAAGATTCCGGAATTAAGGCTTCTGAGATTAAGGCCATCGGAATCACCAATCAGAGAGAAACGACGGTTGTCTGGGATCGGCGTACAGGGGAGCCTATCTACAATGCCATAGTCTGGCAAGATCGCCGCACTGCCGGTGCCTGCGATGCGCTTAAAGCCGCGGGAAGAGCGAGCCTTTTTCAAGAAAAAACAGGGCTCGTCTTAGATGCTTATTTCTCTGGCACTAAAGTCCAATGGATATTGGATAATCAAAAAGGGGCAAGAGAGCTAGCCAAACAAGGCCATTTGGCATTTGGTACGATTGATTCATGGCTTATTTGGAATTTGACAGGTGGCAAAACCCACGTCACCGACCCCAGTAACGCTTCCAGAACCCTGCTGTGTAATATTCATACCGTCGCATGGGACGATGAATTATGCCAAATTCTTGATGTCCCTTCAAGCTTACTCCCAGATATTGTCCCTTCAAGCGCGGTTGTGGCTTATTCCGATCCTGATCTTTTAGGAGCTTCAATTCCTATTGCGGGCATTGCTGGAGACCAACAAGCCGCGCTATTTGGCCAGGGTTGTGTGGTGCCTGGAATGGTCAAAAACACGTACGGAACTGGCTGTTTTATGCTCATGAATACGGGCACCAAACCTATCCCGTCTAAAAACAATCTACTTACGACGATCGCCTGGCAGATTGATGGTAAAACAGAGTATGCGCTCGAAGGAAGCGTATTTATTGGCGGAGCCGTTGTCCAGTGGCTGCGGGATGGCTTGGAGTTTGTGGGTGAATCTTCTGAAATTGAAGCTCTCGCGATGGAAGTGAAATCCTCAGACGGGGTTGTTCTGGTTCCGGCCTTTACAGGTTTGGGGGCTCCTCATTGGGACCCGTATGCTCGAGGCTCGATTTTCGGTCTAACTCGGGGTTCTACCAAAGCGCATATTGCCCGGGCTGCGCTTGAAAGCATCGCCTTTCAGGTAGCTGACGTCATCCATGCCATGGAGAAGGACGCATCTATCAATTTAGCCGAACTCCGCGTCGACGGAGGCGCATCGGCCAACGATTTATTGATGCAATTCCAGTCGGACGTGCTTCAGACAAACGTCATTAGGCCCAAAATTTTAGAAACGACAGCCCTTGGTGCTGCGTTTTTAGCTGGATTAGCTGTTTCGTTTTGGAAGGACATCGAAGAAGTAAATTCGTACTGGCAGGTAGATTCGACCTTCAACCCGTCTAAAAGGGACATCAACATGCAAGCACTCATCAGCAACTGGGAGCGCGCGCTCGAGCGCACCAAAGGCTGGGTGTCAGAATGATCTCTAGCCGAGCCGAGTTGCTAAAAAAAGCAGTCTCGACCGAACGATGGGATATGATTGTGATTGGGGGGGGCGCAACGGGTCTTGGAACGGCTTTGGACGCTGCTTCTCGCGGCTATTCGACCCTTCTATTGGAAGCCAACGACTTTGGAAAGGGTACCTCCAGTAAAAGCACGAAGCTCATTCACGGCGGCGTTCGATACCTTCGTCAGGGAAATGTAAAAATGGTAATGAAGGCCCTGCGAGAGCGCGGTCGCCTTCTAAAAAATGCTCCCCACATTGCCCATCCGCTTCGATTTGTGATTCCGTGTTACAAATGGTGGCACAAGGCCTGGTATGGTCTGGGAATGAAGGTGTATGACGCCCTAGCGAGGCGTCTTGGAATTGGACCTTCCCGCCTTCTAAGCAGGGAAAAAACGCTGGAATATATTCCGGGAATAAATGCTACAGGTTTATTAGGAGGAGTAGAATATTGGGATGGACAATTTGATGATACCCGCCTTTTAATCAGTATTGCCCATACCGCCGTGCAAAAAAAGGCCGTTTTACTCAATTATATTGAGGTTTTAGGCTTAATCAAGGAAAACGGCCAGGTCAAAGGAGTCAGGGCGCGAGACTCAGAATCGGGTGAAGAATACACCTTTACCGGCCGCTCGATTATTAATGCAACAGGAATATTTACCGATTCCATTCGTCGCCTTGACGATCCTGATGTCAATCCAATGATGCAGGCCGCCCAAGGCATCCATTTAGTTGTAGATGCGTCATTTTTGTCCACAAATACGGCCGTTATGGTTCCTGATACCGACGATGGACGTGTTCTGTTTGGTGTACCCTGGCATGGAAAAGTACTTATCGGAACCACAGACACCCCATTAAAAGAGATTGGAATTAATCCGAAACCACTGGAAGAAGAAATTGAATATCTCCTCTCCCATATAGCACGGTATTTGTCCCGCCCGATTCGGCCTGAAGATGTTCAGAGCGTATTTGCAGGTCTTCGCCCCTTGGTGCGCTCTAACAAAACCGATACCAAATCTATTTCTCGAGATCATACCCTAGTTGTCTCCCCTTCGCTCCTGGTAACCATTACCGGAGGAAAATGGACTACGTATAGACAAATGGCTGAAGATGCAGTTAATAGGGCAGAAAAAGTATCCGGGATGGTGAAAAGAGCCTGCCCTACTCGTTCCATTGCCCTCATCAATTCTGAGGCCTTTAGAAGCGAGAAAACCGCTGATGCAATTCCGAAGGACGCTCTCTCCCATCAACCGTTTCATCCTAACCTTCCTTATGTTGAAGAAGACATTCGGCATGCCGTTACGTCAGAATGGGCAAGAACAGTAGATGACGTCCTTTCCCGCCGAACTAGATGTTTGTTTTTGGATGCTTCGTCTTCGATTGAGGCGGCCCCTGCGGTCGCAGCCATCATGGCAACCGAATTGGGTTGGGATGAAGGGCGTCAAAAAGAGGAAGTAGCCCGCTTTGTCCAAATTGCCCAAGACTATTTGGTAAAGCATTAACAGACTTGGTAATGCATCGACATATTTGGTAATGCAATGAAGGATTCCGTCTTTCTATTCCACAAACAGACGAATAAAGTGCCACACCTAGGTATGAAGCGTTGGTTATTATTTATCCCAATGTTGGGGCTTCTGGGATGTACACAATCTCCTCCTAACACCATGAACAATAACATGATCGGTGGAAAACCGTTTGATTTACAAGGACACCGAGGAGCGCGTGGCTTGTTACCCGAAAACACCATTCCTGCCTTTATTTTGGCGCTAGATATCGGCGTTACGACCCTTGAAATGGATGCCGCGATCAGCCTTGATGGCGAAGTTTTTCTATCTCATGAACCTTGGTTTTCTTCGGTAACCTGCTCTCTCCCAAACGGCGACCCGGTCACGAAAGAGGAGGAAAAATCATTACTAATCTACTCGATGACATCCGCCGAAATTGCCCAATTTGACTGTGGTCTGCGGGGGCACACGGGTTTTCCGGATCAGCGTCCAACGGCTGTTTCAAAACCAAAACTCCGAGATGTCATTGATGCGGTCAAAAGCCACGTTTTAGACAACGGATATGTCCCCCCTCGCTACAATATCGAAATTAAGTCGACTCCCGAGGGTGACTCCCTTTATCATCCATCCGTTCACGTTTTTGCTCAAAAACTATACGATGTCTTAAAAGATAAAAACATCTTGGCACAATCGGATGTGCAGTCCTTTGATGCTAGGGCGCTAGAAGCAATGCACGAGATAGATGCTTCCGTAAGTTTGGTTTGGCTGGTTTCAAACGATGACGGATTAGATCTTAATTTGGCTAAATTGAGCTTTCTTCCCGATATTTACAGCCCCAATCATAACATGGTCGACTCATCGTTGGTCCAGAATGCCCATCGTCTTGGCATGAAAGTGATTCCTTGGACTATAAACGATCCTGTCCGAATGAAAGAATTAATCAAACTTGGAATTGATGGATTGATTACGGATTATCCGGATCACGGAAAGGCCCTAATCGAAGAACTCAATCGTTAATCTGCTACCCATATGACACCATTTATTGCGGAAATTCTTGGCTCAGCCATTTTAATATTACTAGGAAATGGAACTGTTGCCAACGTTGTACTCAGCAAAACCAAGGGCAACAGCTCTGGCTGGATTGTAATTACAATAGGCTGGGGCCTGGCTGTATTTGCTGCGGTCTTCATGGTTGGCCCCATTAGCGGCGCGCATATCAATCCTGCAGTCACCTTAGGTTTAGCAATGGCAGGCAGTTTCGCGTGGGAATTAGTACCTGGGTACATTGCAGCCCAATTCATTGGGACTTTTTTAGGCGCAATATTAGTCTGGTTGCATTATCACCCCCATTTTGCTTCCACAAAAGACAAATCAGATAAATTGGCCGTTTTTTGCACGGCTCCTGCTATTCGATCCACATGGTGGAATCTCGTTTCTGAGGTGATAGGAACCTTCGTCTTGGTTTTGGGCGTGTTACATATTTCAGCCCCTGAAGTCGGATTGGGAGCTCTCGATGCCTTGCCTGTTGGCCTGCTAGTTTTGGTCATCGGCATTGCCCTAGGCGGTACGACCGGATACGCCATTAACCCTGCTCGCGACCTAGGACCGCGAATTGCCCATGCCGTTTTGCCAATCGCCGGAAAAGGCGGAAGTGATTGGAGTTATGCTTGGGTTCCCGTAGTCGGACCCGTTTTGGGAGGCCTCGCAGCAGCCGGTTTATATGGAATATTGGGATAAGGTAACGGCATGGATCGGACTGGTCTCGGATGCGTGTAACGGGACACTTTATAGGCCACCAACCGATTTTGACTGATGAGCGATGTAGCCTCACCCGCAAAAGCCCCCAAGCCAGCAAAAAAAGCCAAAAATATGTCAGCCACGTGGAGAGATGCACGCGCGCTGATGTGGACTCATCGCAAAAAACTTGCCGTCGGCTTCGTGTTGATGGTCATTAGCCGATTAAGCGGGTTTGTGTTACCAGCCGGGTCGAAGTATCTCATAGATACTATCCTCGGCGAACCAAAAAGAATGGAAATGTTGGTTCCTCTGGCCCTCGCAGTTGGAGCCGCCGCGATTGTGGGCGCAATAACAACGTATTCGATTTCGCAGATTGTTAGCGTTACTGCCCAAGGAGCAATTATGGATATGAGACGCCGGGTTCAAGCTCATGTAACGCGTCTTCCCATCAGCTTTTTCGACAGCACTAAAACGGGAGTGCTTATTTCCCGAATCATGACGGATGCAGAAGGTATTCGCAATTTAGTTGGGACTGGTATTGTCCAATTGGTTGGTGGCGTTTTCACCGCCGTTTTTGCTTTGAGCGCACTTTTTTACATCAATTGGCTGCTCACTTCAATGACCTTGGCGCTTCTTACGGTCTTCGGTATAGGTATGGGAATGGCCTTTAAACGTTTAAGACCACTATTTCGGGAGCGGGGTGAGATCAATTCCCAGGTAACTGGCCGGCTGAGTGAGACACTTAGTGGTATTCGAATTGTGAAGGCCTATGGAGTAGAAAGTAGAGAACAAGGCGTGTTTGCAAAAGGAGTCGATGAACTGTTTCAAAACGTTAAAAAATCCATTACCGGTGTTGCAGCTATTTCGACTTTCGCAGGACTCGTAATTGGAGGGGTGGGTATTATGATGATTCTTGTCGGTGGAAAGGCCATCGCAGGCGGATCGATGACCCTTGGGGATTTTATCCTCTACATCTTTCTAATAGGATTACTGGCGGCTCCAATCATTCAAATGGCGTCTATCGGAACTCAAATTTCAGAAGCGTTTGCTGGTTTGGACAGGATTCGTGATCTAATGAGCAATCCTACCGAAGACGAAGAGGACGAAGAAAAAGCTTCTCTGGGAACCATTGAAGGCGATATTACGCTCGACGATGTCCATTTTTCTTACGAAGAAGACGTACCGGTACTAAAAGGTGTATCGCTAACTGCAAAAGCAGGTACGACTACTGCTTTAGTTGGATCGAGCGGGTCTGGAAAAAGCACCCTAGTAAGCCTTGTTATGGCCTTCAATCGCCCAAATTCTGGCCGAATCTTGGTTGATGGAAAGGACCTTATGGAAATAAAACTAAATGATTTTAGGGCCAATTTGGGAGTCGTTCTTCAGGAAAATTTTCTTTTTGATGGCACAATTGCCGACAATATTCGATTTGCTAGGCCCGATTCTACTATTGAGGAAGTAGAACGCGTAGCCAAACTGGCTCATTGTCATGATTTCATTTCTGATTTCCCGCAAGGTTACGAGACCGTTGTAGGAGAACGCGGTGTCAAATTATCGGGTGGTCAGCGACAACGGGTCGCCATCGCGCGCGCCATTTTGGCCAATCCACGCATTTTGATTTTGGATGAGGCTACATCGAGTTTGGATAGCGAAAGTGAATCCTTGATTCAAGCTGGGTTTGCCAGCCTGCGCCAGGGCCGAACCACTTTTGTGATTGCCCATCGTCTTTCCACCATTCGTAGCGCGGATCAGATTATCGTCCTAGAAGGCGGCGAGATTGCAGAAGCTGGAAAACATGCCGAATTGATGGCGAACAACGGCCGCTACAAAGACCTGCACGACCAACAATATGCGTGGGAAGAAAATCTATTCGTCAATCCCGGAGAGGATTATCTTCCACCGACCACCGAATCGTAGGTAAATTATGTCTAGAGCATTCGTAAAAGAAGACGCTCCAGATGGGGTCGTATATATCCCGCCGCGTGCTCCGCTACCTGTGGGTGCGGTCAATTTTGTGACACCTCGGGGCCTGTCATTGCTTGAGTCTGAAATGATCGAGCTGGAGGTGGAACGCGAACGTCTTAAAAAGGGAGATAAGGAATCGGCAGACAGAAACCGGGATTTGACGGTGATACGAGGAAGGATCAAAGATTTACATTCCCGCATTCTGGGAGCCAAAGTTGTGCGCGCCGAAGACCAACCTCCAGAGGAGGTTCGCTTCGGCGCAACAATTACCGTAAAAACACAAAAAGGTAACAAAGTGGGCCTATTGCGCACATTTTCGATTGTGGGTGTAGATGAATCTGATTTGGCTACCATGCGAGTAGCATACGTTGCTCCGATCGCCAGATCCTTGATCGGCCTGAGAGTTGGCGAGATGACAACACAAATGATGGGTGGCGTAGAGGAAACACTTCAAGTCACTGCGATAGCTTATGAGTGACATGTTTACATTCAATAATCGGTTTGTTCGGGCCCTTCCCGCTGACCCTCTGGAAACAAACACGAGGCGACAGGTACCCAGAGCGAGTTATTCAAAAGTCCTACCAACGCCTGTTCATGCTCCCAAACTAATCGCGTATTCCCACGAAGTAGCCGATTTATTAGGAATGGACCGCGCATTCGTGATGTCACCCCAATTTGTTAATACGTTCAGTGGAAATGAGCTTTTAGGCGGAATGGAACCCTTCGCCATGAACTACGCAGGGCATCAATTTGGAAACTGGGCTGGTCAACTTGGTGATGGCCGGGCTATCAACCTCGGCGAACTCGAGGGAAATGACGGTCGAAATTGGACGCTTCAACTCAAAGGAGCTGGGCCTACTCCTTATTCGCGTACGGCAGACGGGCGTGCGGTGCTGCGCTCTTCTATTCGTGAGTTTTTATGTAGCGAAGCAATGTTTCACCTCGGCGTGCCAACCACGCGCGCATTGTCCTTGGTCGGTACCGGGGAGTCGGTAGTTAGGGATATGTTTTATGACGGAAATGCCCAGATGGAACCGGGAGCCGTCGTTTGCCGCGTTTCCCAATCATTTCTTCGGTTTGGCAATTTTCAGATCCATGCCGCCCGAGAAGAACATGACATTCTACAGCGGTTAATGGACTTTTCCATTGAAAACGATTTTCCTCATCTAAGCCTAGGAACCGGGTCCAACACGCCAAAAGTTTTTCTTGATTGGTTTCAGGATATCTGCGACCGGACGGCAGACATGATCGTGCATTGGATGCGCGTTGGATTTGTTCATGGCGTCATGAACACCGATAACATGTCCATATTGGGCTTGACCATTGATTATGGCCCATATGGCTGGGTGGACGATTTTGATTTAGATTGGACCCCCAATACAACCGATGCTCAGAGCCGCAGATATGTTTTTGGGAATCAGGCAGGAGTTGCTCATTGGAATCTTGCCCAACTTGCCCGGGCCATATTGCCCGTAGTAAATGATGCTGAGTCGTTAGGATCTATCCTAAAGTCATATTCCTTGCGGTATCAGACGGGCTACGAACGCATGATGGGCGCCAAACTGGGGCTTTCGGAAGTCCAGCAGGATACCGATCCGAACCTGTTCAAAGAATTAGAAGGTCTTTTCTCGAGATATGAGACAGATATGACGCTCTTCTTTAGGCTGCTTGGGAGAATAAATCCGAAAGATTCAATTAGGCCACAATGGAGCATCTTAAAGGAGTCTCAATACGGAGCACAGGCAGATCAAGAGTCTGATTGGGCAGCGTGGCTTAACAAATGGAGCGCCCGCGTGCTGCAAGATTCCGTTGGAAAACTAGACGCACCCCGGAGAAAACTGATGGACGCCACCAATCCGAAATACGTGCTCCGAAATTACCTTGCTCAAGAGGCTATAGATAAGGCTCACGAAGGTGACTATTCCACGATAGCCGAGCTCCTCGATGTCATGAGGCGCCCCTACGACGAACAGCCGGAATACCAGCGCTACTTCGCAAAGCGCCCAGACTGGGCCCGAGATAAGGCCGGGTGTTCAATGTTATCCTGCAGTTCCTAGTTTTTCCAAGGCGTTGGAAAACCGTAGCCCGGAATAAGTGTCGGATATGGTGGTGGTTCCGGTTTGGTGCGCGGATCCGCGGCGATAAGCTGTTTCAAGTAGGCTACTGCCGCTTCCAATTGGGCATCTTTTCCGTTGTACGTAGCATGGGGCATATTATCGACTTCGATATCTGGCACAAATCCCCAGCCTTCAATAAGCCAAGTACCATCAAGGCCGTAAACACCTGTTTCGGAAGCTCGCGTGACTCCGCCATCTACCTGCCTGTTCCCCCCAGAAAGCCATATTTCCCCACCCCATGTGCGCATTCCAATGGCTTTTCCCAGGCCAAGCCTCCTAAAGCCGTCGGCCACAGCTTCTCCATCGGAGGCAGACCGCTCATCAACTAACATTACCAGGTGTCCTCCAAACGAGAACTGCATGTTTGGCGAGACGTCTCCTTCCCTACTTTTGAAGTAAGCCCACGGCCTGCGCAACAATTGACTGAGCACCCATGAGTCAATGTTGCCTCCATTGTTGTGCCTCATGTCAATAATCATCCCTTGTTTGTGCGTCTGAGAATAAAATTCGCGGGTCCATTGCCCAATGTCCCCACTTCCCATTGCTCGAAGATGAACATATCCTACTTCACCATCACTTAGCCCATTGGCCTGTAAGCGGCGGGTATACTCCCATTCGTGATATTTCAAATTAAACTCTTGTCCTCCTGAAATAGGCACCACAGTGACATCGCTCTTTTCCCCTGAAGGACTCTGCACGCTCAAACGCACCTGTTTGCCCGCCTGATCAATCAAGAGCTGGCCGATATCTTGAGCCTCTGCGGTCGGCAATCCATTTACGGACAGGACTATACTGCCCTCGGATATTTGCACATTTGGACGAGCCAAAGGACTCCGTTCATCGGGTAAATCCGGGTCAGATTCATAAATATGAATGAGCTTGAATCCCTTGGTCTTGGGATCTCGGACGAACTCACCGCCCAAAGAAGCAACCGAAACCTTGTTTTCACCCGAACGAACGTCTCCTCCGCCCGCGTTCGAGTGCAAAATGGACAATTCCGACGCCAGCATGCCTTGGAGGTCCGCCAAACCTTGGCGGGAATCCACCCGCGGCAGTAAAGAGGAATATTTATCCCTCATAGCTGGCCAGTCTACCCCACCCATATTTTTGTCCCAAAAATAATCTCGGTGCAGGCGCCACATATCGAAAAATATTTGATTCCATTCTGACCGCTTATTAACTGCAAATTTCCATCCGGATAGATCCACTTCGTTATCGTCTTCAAGCTTAGCATCCTTTCCAGATGATGCATTAATGACATGAAGTTTGGTCCCTTTTTGAAGAATTACCTTTTTCCCATTTCCAGATATCACAACCTGGCCTACGCCGTCAGCAATAGAAATTGGATTGGAGTCAGCCTTTAAATCCAAAGCCATCAAGGCGCTTCCCTCCTGGTAAAAAAGACGATCCGTGTTTGCTCCCAACAATCTGGGAGAGCCAACTGGAATGGGCAGTTCTTGGATAAGACTGGCCAAATCCCACCGGATTTCGCCTTCCGGTTTAGAACCCAATTTAAGCTCGGTAGGCTCGGAAGTAGGCAATACTAACCCGTTTTTTAGTGGAATCGCATACACTTTGCCCGTTTTTTCGAAATACGGTTGTGGAGCACGTTCACCCCATGGGCTTCCAACGTTAGAATCCCAGGTTCTGCTTGACGAAAAGAACAACCAATTCCCATCAGCTGAAAACACGGGTCCAGAGTCGTTAAACCGATCGCTGGTCACAGCCACCGTTTTCCCAGAATGCACATTATAGGCATGCAGCGCGGAGAGCATACTTGATCCACTTTTGCTAAACACGACATACTTAGAATCTGGCGACCACGTTGCATTGTTGCTTACCGAAGCTTCTGCAATTTTTTTTGATTCGTGAGTGGTTAAATCAAGCAGCCAAAGTTGGTCGTCATAATTCGTGTGGATCAAGAACTTTCCATCTGGCGAAGGCGAAGCTCCATTTCTGAGCATGGTGGGGCCAGAAGACACTTGTTGTGGTTCTCCCATTCCATCATTCAACACTTTCCACCATTCTAATTCACCACTTTTATCGGACAGACCAAATACGTGGGTGCTGTCCACGGAAAACAATACGTTGCGATATCTAACCCCTGAATCCATGGATACGTGCACTAATCGCCCCTTGCCTACAGGTGCGACAAACAGTTCGCCTCGCGAGATTAAGGCCACTTTTGCTCCATCAAAAGACAAAGCTATGTCAGACAAATTTTTCAACGGCTCCGTTTCCCATTCTACCAATGTCTGGCCTTGGTCGCTGACCAACATAATGTCTATCTTTTTCGATATGCCGCTTGCAGAATCTAGGGTCCAAAGATCTGCTCCCAGCCGATATACCAATGATTTGCCATCCGAAGCCAACTCTTGGATATCCCACTCCGTCAATTGAGTATGCTGTTTAAGATCTTTGCCGGAAGCGGACATAGACCAAACATTCATAGCGCCCTCCCTATCGGTCAAGAAAAACACGCGGCCGTCGTTCAAAACATTGGGTTGCCTTGATGAACCCGGATAGTCTATGGTGAGAGGTGTGGCCTCGGTATCTCCTTTTTTAAATTTCCAGATCTTTTGGGCAGTCCCCCCTTTGTAAAAACGCGAATTGCTGCTTTGTCTCGGCATTCTAGCAAAAAAGAGGGTTCCATCACTTGCAAACGACCCTTCGGCTGCCTGTGAAAGCTCGATGGCGCTTGAAATGCCGGTTGATGGGTCGACTGTTGAAAGCCGATAATCGGGAAGCGCTGCTCCCGTCATGCTACGAACAATCACAAGGCCGCTTTTAGTCCATCCGACAGGCTGCGATCTGCCGCCGCTATCCCATGTTATGCGCCGAGGAGTTCCACCGTTTGACGGGATTACATATACATCACCACCTCCTTCATAACTGCCTCGAAAAGCTATTGAAGTTCCGTCCGGTGAAAAATAGGGCCACGATTCTTCTCCGGGATGGGTAGTCAATCGTTGGGCCACGCCACCCATGGATGGAACGCTCCAAATGTCTCCTTCGGCAGAGAATGCGATTTTACCATCGTGAATGTCCGGTTGACGATAATACCCTTGTGTTTGAGCACTGGATTCTAGCACACAGAAACAAATTAAAATGAAAAAAAACGATAAAAGTCTCATGGCCCTAGTATTTTGGTTCGCCAAAGTATACACAAGATTAATAACATGAACACCTCTAGCTTGGAAGCTTTTAGTGATGGCGTTTTGTAATCATTATCACGATTATGGTGCTAGAAATGAAGGTTTCGCATGAAAGTGAGTTCGCTGCACTAGTGCCTATCCTACCCATTTTCCTTAGCTATATGTTGAGCTTTGTTTACCTGGGTATTTATTGGAATAATCACCATCACCTGTTTTACGCTTCAGAAAAACTAGCTGGAAATATTCTTTGGACGAATTTGCACGTTCTTTTTTGGCTTTCTTTCGTTCCTTTCACCACCGGATGGATGGGTGAAAATCACTTTGATACAGCTCCCGTAGCCTTGTACGGATTTAACCTCCTAATGGCTGGAATCGCATACAATATCTTAACAAAAGCTCTTCTGTCGCATCACACAGAGGATTCCATACTGAGTCTAGCGCTTAGAAATGACGTGAAAGGGCGCTTGTCTATGCTCTTTTACCTTATTGCCATTCCCATTACCTTTTGGTCGAGTTGGGCTGCCATGGCAATATTTGCTCTAGTCGCCATCATGTGGCTCTTTCCCGACCAAAGAATCGTGAAACAGATAATTTCTCGATAACGCTCTCCCCAACTTCCATTTTTCGCCAAGGCAACTAATTAATTTTCTCCTATCAAACCTATGATTCCGCTATCCCGCCTTTTAATCGGTCTGCTTTTAATTGGACTGCTGCTACCTCTGAATGCATTTGCGTATCAAACTGGGGCTAAAGTGTCGGAAACAGACAAAATTCCGCTCGATGAAAAAGTGGTTGAAGGGGTCTTGCCAAATGGACTGAAATACCTTATCCGCAGCAATAATCGACCTGAAAAACGAGCTGAACTACGTCTGGTATTAGATGCTGGGTCCATTTTAGAGCGAAATGATCAGCTTGGCCTGGCCCACTTTGTGGAGCACATGGCATTTAACGGTACCAAAAAATTTGAGAAACAGGATCTGGTAAAATACTTAGAGTCGGTTGGGATGCGCTTTGGACCAGATATCAATGCATATACCAGTTTTGATGAAACGGTCTATATGCTTCAACTTCCTACTGATTCAGCTGGTGTGGTAGAAACCGGGCTTCAAATTCTACGTGACTGGGCCGGAAACGTAACTTTCGACTCCTTGGAAGTGGAAAAAGAAAGAGGCGTGGTGGTCGAGGAATGGAGACTTCGTAGAGGCGGAGATTCCCGTATTCAAGATCGTCAATTTCCTGTCTTGCTTCACGACTCTCAATATTCAGAACGACTCCCCATTGGCTCTCAAGAAAGTCTGCTAGGTTTTGCGCAAGAACGACTTAGAGCTTTTTACGCCGAATGGTATCGGCCTGATTTAATGACCGTAGTTGCCGTTGGGGACTTTGATGCCAAATATATTGAAAGCCAAATTTCTGTACTCTTTAGAGACCTACGAAGAAAAAACGGATCTCTTGATCGACCATATTTTGACGTCCCTGATCATGCTGAAACACTTTTTTCGATCGAATCTGATCCTGAAGCAAGTTCAGCATTTATCGGACTTTCGTTTAAACACGAAGTGGGTGAAGTTGGGACTTTTAAGGAGTATGACGAATCGCTTCGTAGGTCGTTGTTTTCTTCGATGTTAAATCAACGATTGGGAGAGTTGACCCAAAAATCTGACCCTCCATTTATTGGCGCCGGTGCCGGAGATGGGATTCTGGTTCGCACAAAAGCTGCTTTTTCCCTAAATGCTGGCGTAAAAGACGGCGAATACTTGCGCGCGCTAGAGTCCATTTTGGGTGAAATTGAGCGTGTTCGTCAGTTTGGTTTTACACAGTCGGAATTTGATCGGGTTCGACTGGCGCGGCTTAGGCGTATGGAAGTTTCTTACAATGAAAGAGACAACGAACACTCGGCGCAGCTTGCTGCAGAATACGTGAGGCACGCTTTGTATGGGGAATCTATTCCTGGAATAGGCGCAGAATTTAACCTTCTACAAAATATTATTCCAAAAATTGAGCTGGATGAAATAAATGCGCTCGTTCCGGAACTCATGACCAATGATAATTTGGTTGTTTCGGTATCTGGGCCAGGAACTGTCGAAATGCCGTTGCCTTCTCGAACTGAGATTGAAAAAGTCTTTTCTACCGTGTCGGAATTAACTTTGACTGCCTATGAAGACGTAACAACAGAAGCCGCACTTCTTCCGGCCATGTCAACACCAGGAAGTATAGTTGCAGAAAAAAGTATCCCGTCGCTAAATCTTACCGAATGGACACTCTCCAACGGGATTAAGGTTGTTTTAAAACCAACAGATTTTAAAGCCGATGAAGTCTTGCTTAGCGCCACAAGCCCCGGTGGCTTGTCGTTAGCACCGGATGCCGACTATATGTCGGCTACGTTTTCCACCAATTTGGTGGGAGGAAGTGGTGCAGGAGCGTTTGGAGCAGTTGAGTTATCAAAAAAACTTACCGGAAAAATAGCTCGGATACGCCCCTATGTCTCGAATCTAGAAGAAGGGTTTTCCGGATCGGCCTCGCCCCAGGATCTTGAAACCATGTTTCAGCTATCCTACCTCTATGCTACAGCGCCTAGGGCCGATAGCTCTGTTTTTGCATCGTTTATGAGCAGGATTAACAGCATGCTGTCCACGCTTGCAGCCAACCCACAATCGGCATTTGGTGACACACTTGGGGTAACCCTGAGCCAATATCACTTTCGATCAAGACCATTTTCGTCCGAGATATTGAGTGAAGTTGATCTTGGAACCGGACTTGAATTTTTCAAAGACCGTTTTTCGGACTTTAGTGATTTTACATTTTATTTGGTTGGCGCATTTGAACCCAATTCCATTCGCTCTTTTGTGGAAACGTATTGGGCGTCCCTTCCATCGAGTGGTCGAATGGAAACTCCTCGAGATGATGGAAAACGTACTCCCATGGGAGTCATTAAAAAAGAAGTCTACAAGGGTGTCGAAGAGCAAAGTCAGATCGCTCTAATTTTTAGCGGCGAATCTGATTGGTCCATGGCAGAACGTCGACGGTTGGCTCTCTTAAAAGACGTCGTCGAAAAGCGCCTTCGCGAAGTATTGCGAGAAGACCTTGGCGGAACGTATGGAGTTTCAGTTCTGAGCAATTTTCAGGACAAACCATTTGAAAGTTTCCAGTTTTCCATCTCCTTTGGATGTGCTCCAGACCGAGTTGAAGAGTTGATTTCTAATGTTTGGGCCAATATTCGTGACCTGCAGTCTAACCCACCTAGTGAAACTCACCTGAAAGATGCCAAAGAGGCTATTTCAAGGGCATGGGAGACCGGCTTGAAGGAAAATGGATATTGGTTAACTGCGCTGCAGTTTTACATGGGTCGTGAAATGGATCCTGAACGAATATTAGTCAACCCTGCGGTTCAAGTGGACGAAATTACTGGCGCAGATATAGTTGATGCGGCAAATACATTCCTCAATTCTGATCGGTACGTTCAGGTCGTTCTCTATCCTGAATCTCATAAACAGTAAAAACAGGATCACGGTGGTCGATTCTTTCAGAACACAGGATTCATGGAATTATTCGTTGGACGCGTTGTTCGGATATTAAACGACGACCTTGTTGGAGACCGACATCAGCGATTCATAATGGAGTTGCCGGGTGGTCCGACCATGCTCGTTGTACACAACATTGACGTTGCCCCTCGGGTAGAAAGGCTCTATGAGGGAGCTCCTATTGCCGTGTATGGAGAATTCGAGTGGAACGAACTGGGAGGTCTCATCCACTGGACACACCACGATCCAAATTTGGAACATGAAAGCGGCTGGATTGAGTTCAAAGGGACTCGAGTTCAATAGGATTCAAGATAAATAGGATTCGAGTTCAATAGACGGGCGGTCTGCGATCGTGAATTTCCTCTTTTTCCCAAAACAAGCAAGGCGGGGCGCTTTCAGCGCCCCGCCTTGCTATGTTCAATCTCTTCTGATTCCTAAAGGAATCCTTCAGACTAGCTTTCCTATAGTCCCTGATCCTGTTTGCGAACCATAAACAAGCCTTCGCCACCAGATGTGACAGCGATTGCACCTGATTTGAAGAAAGGATAGTTACTCCATGAACCCATTCCACCATTTGGCGTGGTGTCTAGGAATCCAACTTCAACCGGATTTGCGCGGTCTGTAATGTCAATAATTCGAAGACCACTACCATAATTCGACTGATACATCAAATTATCTTTAATGTACAAGTTATGGTCGGTGGTTGTAGTTGTAGCAATGTACTCAGTGACCAAAACGGGTTCGTCAAGGTCACGGACATCCCAAACCAACGTCCGAGTTCCTTCTACAAGACCAGAAGGTTCATCACCTTCGTCATTCATATAGAAGTACTCATGATCTTCAGAGAGCCATCCCTGGTGAGCATAAGCCACGTTTGGATAAACCACCATTGATATCGCCGATGGATTCTTTTTATCCGTAACATCTGAAATTGAAAGTGCAGTTTCGTTTGAACCCATGCAAATTTCTTTTCCAGAATGTTCTGCATCAGGACCGGCATAAATCACGCACTGAGCGTCATGAGAGTAGCCAGTTCCACTTCTTCCAGTGGAAGCATCTGCAAAACATCCCGCAAATATTGGGTTTTTTGGCTGACGAATGTCAATCATGTGCAATCCACCACCGCATGTTTCACCACCTGAGCTCGAACCAACTGAATACGCAAAACCAGATTCTTCGTTGATCACAATATTGTGAGAGCTAGCAATTTTATCATAAGTCGCATCTGCATTCAACGTCGGTGGATTTACGCCATTGAGCGCACGCAGACGGGCCAGGTCAAATACCTGCATTCCGTGCTGGCCCGAAGCATCTGCAACGATGTAAGCATGGTCTTTGTAGACTTTCATGTCTCTCCAAATAGCGGAGTTAGCACCTTCCGTCATGGGAAGATTACCGAGATAGATTGGATTGGCCGGATTCGTGACATCCACAAACGAAGTACCATCAGTACGACCCACAATTGCATACTCATGACCAGTCTGAGAGTCATTCCAACCCCAAATGTCGTTCACTGCTGAGCCGCGCGAAGCGCCCAGAGCTCCAAGAGGTAAGAACGAAACGATATCCACGTTGCTACAGTTAAATGCTGCAGCCGAGTCGTTTTCGCAACGAACTTCTCCTTCCGTAATGGCATCGTACCCTTTGGCTTGATTGACTATCACGCCACCTTCAGTCCAAGAACCGTCGGCACCGACTTCCCAAACCACAGCTCCTCCAGCGCGCGAATCCATTCCAGTCGCGCCAACTACGCCGACTCTTCCTGCTACTGTCATGGTGGCACCATAAGAAGCACGGCCAGACATTGTTGATCCGGTTGATTTGGACGCCGATGCAAAACCTCCATCTCCATCAGAAACAAAGGTGTACATGGCCCCAACACCACGATTGTCGCCAGGTGCGCCTACTAAAACCATGTCTCCTGCAAGGGATACAGATTGGCCGAATGCTGTGCCTCTAGAAGAAACAAACGGAGACAACTTGTTCGTACCGGTGTAGGCACTAGAGTTCTCGTCCCAAGTGAAAAGAGAAACAGAACCCGCCGATTGAGCATCAAAAGGTGCTCCAACCGCCACTGAATTGCCACTCAGAGATAATGACGAGCCAAATCCCGCTCCTTCAAATACGCCTTGTGCACCAAGTTGACCTGCACTTACCCATGCGCCGCTTTCAAAACGGAACGCATAAGCAGAACCCACTTCAGTGAACTCCTGTGGCTGAGGGCCGCGACGGCCGCCGCCTGCTCTAGCCGGTGCGCCGACAATGATTAAGTTGGTGCTAGCTTCGATGGCCGATCCAAATAGGGCACCAGCTTTTAATTCTTCTGGAGATAATTTGGCCTCTTGTTTCCACATGCCATTGACCATGCGAAATACATATGCCGCGCCAGCTTGTTCAGCTTTAGCTGATGAACCTACCACAGCAAATCCATCTCCCAATGCGACTACGCTTCCAAAAGCGTCTCCTTCTTCTGCATCACTCGGGCTTAACATAACCCCTCCGTCCCACTTCCCAGCACCATTACGAGAATAGACGAAAGCTTTATTTTGACTAGGTGCTCCAACAATTAATTGGGAGCCATTACTCGATAGGGAGCGACCGTATGTGTCGCCACTTTCTGAGCCAGTGGGTGCGGTAAGCTGATACGTTTCGCTCCATTTCCCATCAGTTTTATTAAAGAC
>ERZ890510.379-NODE-379-length-35881-cov-6.921677_pt1 | contig 35881 bp, 35 predicted proteins | sample MGYA00521265_ERZ890510 | MGnify/ENA primary metagenome ERZ890510 (study PRJEB32303, sample SAMEA104408624) | aquatic metagenome | biome: Brackish water; feature: Chemocline; material: water | place: Baltic Sea | collected 2014-10-26T21:54:00 | depth 110 m ... | reverse complement strand
CACGGCCGGGATCGCCGGCGAGGTCGGCATACTGCGCGAACAGCGGCATGAGCTCTGCCTCGGGCGGCGGCACTTTCCTGCGCGCCAGCGCGATGCCGTAGAGCAGACCGACGATGCTCTTGGAGACCGAGCGCAGGTCGTGCAGCGTGTCGGCGCCGAACGCGACCTCCCCCAGGGCGTGGCCGCGGCGGCGATCATCGCCCGTGAAGTAGCGCTCCACCACCAGCCGACCGCCACGCGTCACGACCACGCCGTGAACGTTCCAGGCTCGCTTGTCGGCGACGAGCTTGTCCAGACATTCGGCAAGGTCGGGAGCGAAGCCCGCATCCTCCGGTGAGGCGGCAGCCCGGCCCGACATCATCGTCCGCCCGGCGTAACCCTGCCGAAGGCACCGCTCACACGGCCGTTCCAGCCGTACCCGACATAGCCCCCGACGGCGTCGTAGAGATAATCGAAACCCTCGAAGAACATGCGGCCGGTATTCACGAAGACACCAGGATCGCGCACGACCTCGACCTTTTCGGGATGCAGCGGATTGGCCCGGTCACCGGTCGTGAACTCATAGAAAGCCGTGGCGGCACGCCCACCCGGCAATCCGATCGCGATCCTTGTGCCCGCCGGCGCCCGCGCACCTGGGATCAGCGCAGTACCGGGCGGCGGCGACAGGAACATGTAGCTGATGCCGGTATCGACCAGGCTGGTGCCGGTCGCGGTCTGGCCGTCGACCGACACGGTAAGGGGTGCTGCGTTCCATTGCGGCAGGCCCGACGCCGAGACGGTGCCCTTGGCCGAGAGCTTCACGAAGGCGAAATTTCGCGTGAGCGCCGTGTTCATGCCGAGATGAATACCGGTCCGGGTGACGATGTAGCCTGGGCGTATCGAACTTGCCGAGGCGCCGGAGCCCAGCGACACGAGATTGACGAATGGATTGCGCGGCGCGGACGCCGCCGGACCGCTGTCGGTTCCCTGGGCGGCGGCGCGGTCGAAACCGATGCCCATGAAGGCCACGCCGCGCGGACGCGGATCGGGCGTACAGTCGCGGGCGTTGCGCAGGCAGGTGATGCTGTCCACCCGCAGCACCTGCACGCGCGCGGTCGCCGCCGGCCGGTCGTCGTTGAGAAGGATCTCGACATCGGTGGTGTGGTGCGTGCCGTGCAGGACGCGCCCACTGCTGTTGTAGACGATGCGGCCTGGCCCGTCGTTGGTGTCGCCCGGTCCCGGCACATAGTGCTCGGCGGCCACGACGATCCCGGTCGAACCGGTATCCATGCCGAAGCGGCGCGGCGCCGCGCCCTTCAGCTTCAGGCGAATTTCGGGTACGTGCTCGGCGCGGATCGGGCCGTTGGCGAAGGGAATTTCGATCGTTGCGAGGCCGCCATAGGCCTCGGGTTGCGCCGCGGCCGGTCCGCTCGCCAGCAGACACGCCACGAAGACCGGGATGTACTTCATCGCATCCACGTCTCCCGCAACGGACCATCGTGCCCGTACAGCGGATCGGCGCGCGGCAACGGGACGGCAGCGACCGCCGCGACGGCGCTCGCGTGGTCGATCTGCCCTGGACGCTTCTGGTCGAAGCCGCAATTGTCGGGATAGGCGCCAACCACCAGCAGATCGGCGCTGGCGGACACGCGACGGTGCCCGGTGCCGGCCGGCAGCACGACCACGTCGCCCGCCTCCACGTCAAGTTCCAGGCCGCGGGTGCCGCCAAACTGAACACGCGCGCGACCGCGGGCGATGCCCAACACCTCGTGAGTCCGGGTATGAAAATGCAGGAAGTCGTAGATGCCGTTGCGCCACCCATGTCCCCAGCTTTGCGCGCCAAACGCATTCTCGAACAGCGCCGCCGGGTCGGTAGCCCCCACGACCTCGACAGCACCGCGATAGACCAGCAGCGGCAGCGAAGGATTGTTCGGCGTTTCGCCATCGTCGTCGAAAAGGATTGCCTGCGGCGTAACCTGCCTTGCGGCTCGCATTCAACGCTCCCTCGTGGCGTATCGTCGACTTTCCTTAGCGCGAGTCCGCAGCGGAAACCAGACCGGCGGCACGCCCGATGGTGCTCGTCGCCAAAGGATAAGTCCCGCATAGTGCGCCATCAGCAGAGGAGCCGCCTGTGAGTCCCATCGAAGTCGCGCTGCTGACCTGCACCCTCATGCTTTTGGGTGCCGCCGCCGGCGCCCAGCTGCGTCGCGTCCTGCCGGGACATCACCTCAACGACCACGCCAAGGATATCGTCCGGCTGGGCACCGGGCTCATCGCCACGATGTCGGCCCTGGTGCTGGGCCTGCTGATCAACTCCGCCAGCAACGCCTATGAGGCGCAGCGCAACGAAGTGCGGCAGATTGCGACGAACCTGATCCTGATCGACGAACTCCTGGAGCGATACGGACCGGAAGCGCAGCCGTTGCGCAAGCTGCTTCGCGGCAGCGTCGAGCCTCTGGTCACGGCACTCTGGGGCGAGGCCGGCAGGCCTCCCTCGAAGGACATGCCGCATAATCCGGACGGCCATGCCGCGCGCGCCTTCATCGCCATGCACGAACTCGCTCCGCAAACCGACCTCCAACGCTCCATCCAGAGTCAGGTCATCCAGACCACCATCGCGACGCAGAGATCGCGCCTGATGCTGTTCGAGCGTTCGCACGCCGCCATACCGGTGCCGCTTCTGGTCACTCTGATTTCCTGGCTGGTGATGATCTTCGTCAGCTTCAGCCTGTTCTCGCCGCTCAATCCAACCTCCATGGCGGCCCTGCTGATCATCGCCCTGTCGGCATCCAGCGGGATTTTCCTGATCCTCGAGATGGGCCAGCCGTTCCACGGTCTCCTGCAGATATCGAGCCGTGCCCTCAGCACGGCGCTGGCGCCCCTGGCATCCTGACGGTCTGCATTGGGGCTTGCCTATAGTTTCGAAAATATGTGAAGTTTCGATACTGTGGCAGTCATTCGCGACCGCCGAACCAGGATCTGACAAAAAGCGGCGCTCAAGCCGACAGCACAGGAGGAAACGATGCCGACAAGTTTCAAGCGCCGGACTCTGCTCAGCTCCATCGCGATGGTGGCCGGTGTGCCCGCCATCGGGTACGCCCAGGCGGCCTTTCCTTCCAAGCCGATACGCATCGTGCACGGCTACGGGCCGGGTTCGAACCCCGACACCATCGCGCGCCTGGTCTCGCCCAGTCTGATGGAGACGTTGGGCCAGAGCGTCATCGTCGAGCCCAAGCCCGGCGCCGGCGAACGCATCGCGGCGCAATACGTCATGAGCCAACCGGCCGACGGCTACACGCTCTACCTGATCACCGGCGGCGCCAACGTTATCAGCGCCACCGATTCCCAGGTCCCCTTCAACACGCTCAGGGATTTCTCCTACGTCTCGCTGCTGACCCAGTTTCCGTTCGCTTTCTTCACCGCGGCCGATTCGCCATACCGCACGCTGAAGGACCTGCTTGCCGCCGCGCGCAAGAACCCGGGCAAGCTCAACTATGCTCACAGCGGTGTCGGCAACACGCTGCATCTCGCCGTCGAACTGATGAAGGCCAAGGCCGGGGTCGAGATCGAAGCGGTGGCCTACAAGGACACCGGCCAGCAGATTGCCGACGTGATCGGTGGCCGCATGGACGTGGCGATCAGCACCTTCACGAGCTACAACGGGCCGCTCCGCAACGGTCAGGTTCGCGCGCTCGCCGTGACGTCCAAGCAGCGCTGGCCCTTCAATCCCGACGTGCCGCCTGTCGCCGACGATGTACCGGGCTACGAAGTGATCTCCTGGCTCGGCCTCGCCGCGCCCACCGGCCTTCCGGCCGATATCGCCGACAAGCTTGCCGCCGCGGCGAAGATCGCGGTGGCGCAGCCGAACGTGACGAGCAAACTGCAGGGCCTGGGCAACGAGGCGCACTCCAGCACCCCGGCCGAGTTCCGCGCCAGGATCGAGGCCGACTACGCCAAGTGGAAGCCGCTCGCCAAATTCGTAGCGCAATAGACGGCAAGCACCTGACGGACCGTTGAACCTCTCAGTCCCAGGCGGCGTCGACGATGCGGTTGTCCTCCGACAGGACCAGCGTCAGGCGGTTCGGGTCGAAAGCATAGTTCGGCAGCCCGTCGGTCGGCTTGATGATGCGCAGCTTCCACGGCAGGTCAGCTTCCCGCACCAGACTGTCGGAGGCTGCACCGGCCGGCGCGGTGGCGCCCTTTGCGACGAAATACTTGCCGAGGCAAGAAGCGCAGTCGGCCTTTGGGGTGGCGCCCTCGATGTATCCTGGAACTGTCTTCAGGACGATTGCATTGCTGGCTGAACGCACCCGGACGCCCTTGTAGGGATGTCCTGCGGCCACTGGCAACAACGCCTCGAAGGCCATGAATGCGCCGAGCGGCGCGGGACTCGCCGGTACGACACCTTGAAATATCAGGTCGAGAATGCCGTCCACCGGTTCGCCGCGCGTGATCGGCACCAGGTGCGGCGCCCCCCAACCGGACGACGTTACCACGCCGCGAGCGCGGACGATGTCGAGGCCGCCGCCATGCGTCGAACGCAGAACCTCGACGCTGGTCACCAGCAGGACCGGCCATGGAACCATTTCCGAGGGCGAGGGTGGCGGCGCGTCCTGACCGTAGCCGGCGGCAGGCGGCTTGGCGCCAGTCGCAGGCTGCTGCGCCTGGACGCCAAGCGCCCAGGTCGCGGCGAAGTAGCAAACAACGGCGAAGAGCAACGATCTGGTCATGGCATCCTCGGTGGCGACGCCGGTTGGGCGGCGAGTTGGGCGATGGTGGAAAGACCGTCTGCGGTCCAGTTTTGCTCGAGCGTGTCGTAGGCTTCCAGGATAAGGTCGGTCGGCACCATCTGGGTAAGCGTGCAGAACGACGTAGATGTGCTGTCGAACCTGCCGTTTTCGAACAGCTTGTTCACCGGCGCGCCGCCGCCGCACACCGAGAAATATTCGCATCCCGCGCGGCAGGCCTCGGTGCCTGCCTGTATGTCGCGCAGTAGCGCCGAGCCGAGGGTGTCCTCGTAGATCTCGCGGAGCGACCGGGTGTTGATGTTGCCGAGCAGGAAGTCGCCATAGTCGGCATTCTTGTAGCCGAGCAGCTCAGGGGAAAAACTCGAGATGTTGCCGTGGCTGTCGACATTGACCATGCCGAGCGGCTCGACTTGGATGTTGCGGGCACGCACGCCCTCCGGGCGGAAGACACGCGGCAGGGCGTGATCGATCTCGCGAACGAACCGGATGCGTCCGTCGGATCGCGCCAGATGCCAGAACTTTCGCAGGAACGTCTCGTAGCGCTGGCGCAACTCGGCACCCTGGAACAGGTCGGAGACGTAGTCGCCTTCCGATTCCTCGACATTGAAGCAGACATGGTCGATGCCCTCGGAAATGTAGAAGGCCAGCATCTCCTCAGGCATCTCCAGGCTCGCGCGCGACAGAACGGAGAGCGCATGGAACGGCCAGTTGGCGGCCTTGAGGCAGCGGATACCGGCAACCGTCCTGTCGAAGGTGCCGGCGCCGCTGCGGGTCTTGCGATGCGCGTCATGCAGTTCGCGCGGACCATCGATGCTGACGCCGACTCCAACCTTCCATTCCCGGAACAGATCACACCATTCATCGTCGATCAGCATGCCGTTGGTCTGGAACGAATGCTTCACGACAACAGCACCAGGTCCGTCCTTGGGTCTCAGCCGTTCGATCGTCGCAAAGGCCTCGCGATAGAACGCGACCGGCACGGCAAGCGGTTCGCCGGCATGCCAGAGCACCGTGATCTCCGGGTTGGTCCAGCCGGACGAAAAGAGTTCGGTGAAGAGTTTCGTCACCGTCGATTGAGCGATGACGTGCTTGTTGCTGCGATCGGGCAGGTAGCAGTAGGTGCAGTTGATGTTGCAGAAGGCGGTCGGCTGGATGATCACCATCTCGATTTCGGGTCGGCCTGCCGGCGCGCCCAGGGGAGAAAAGCTCTGCACGTCCCTACCAGTTATGCCAGCCGTTGCCCCAGCCGCCGTTGTGCCAACCACCGTTGTGCCAACCCCCATTGCCCCAACCGCCGTTATGCCAACCCCCATTGCCCCAGCCGCCGTTGTGCCAACCACCGTTATGCCAACCCCAGCCGCCGTTCCGCCAACCGCCGTTGCCCCACCACGCGAGCCGGGCTTCGGCGTCGACATCGACGGTCTTGCCTTCAACGATGTCGGATACGGAATTGCGGATGGCCTCGAGCCGGGCGGCAACGGCTTTCGATTTCGGCTGTGTGGCACGGTCCTCGCCGGACGACGCCGCAGCCACTGCATCGGCAGAGGCAAGCCCCACGGACAGACCGAGCACTCCGGCCGGCAGTAATGCAGCAAGAGCACGCAACGACCGACGATCCTGGGCCATGTCATTTCCCCCTCGGAGGAAACACGTTACTCGCAGTTTCGACAGGCTGACAAACGAAAATCACGAACTCGGGTCACGTGGTGACGCTGACTTCTACCCACATGCCCTGGAACGCATCGGTCATCCCGGTAAAGTTGCCGGCGACGGGCATCACCTGCCAGATGTCGCGGCCAACCGCGACCGGAATCAGGTTGAAGCCACCGACACTACGGTTGGTCGGATCGAATGTGATCCATCCGGCACCCGGGAGGTAGACCTCCGCCCAGGCGTGGGTCGAGCCCTCGCCATCGGAGCCTACGAAATCGCGGTCGGGATTGTAGAGGTAGCCCGAGATGATTCGTGCCCCGAAGCCGAGACTGCGCGCAGCTTCGACGAACAGGACGGCAAAATCCCGGCAGGACCCCACGCCAAGATCGAGCGTTTCGAGTGGCGACTGCGTCCCCTCGACCTCACGGCTTTGATAGCGAATCGTCCCCGACACTCCCGCACAAAGATCCTTGAGCAGTGCCAGCGTGTCGGTAGATTCGCCGCGCACGAACGCGCGGGCCCAGTTCTTCAGCACCTCGTCGGTGTCGACATATTGCTGCGACGCGAGCGCGCCGAGATCAGTCCACTCGTCGTCGGCATAGAGAAAGGGGTAATCGATTGCCGAGGCGGCAATGTCGAAGATCGGCCACGCGTCGGCGCCCAGGCTGAGTTTGCTGATGCTGTCGATCACGAGGTGGTCGGTCATTGCGCGGAACGTTGCCGTCGCGACGGCATTGCCGAAGACGTCGTGCGCCCAGCTGACCGACGCTGCCGGCCGTATCGTCACGTCGTTCGAAACCAAGCGAAGGTCGCGGCTCTCGCGCGGACGCAACATCAGCCGGTGCGGCCCCAGCTGCACCGGCTGATGATATCGGTAGGTCGTTCTGTGGCGGATCGTGAGCGCGATCATGGGTTGGCGCCCTCCAAAAAAGCAAAGGCCCCGCAACCTGGAGAGGCGCGGGGCCACCGGATGCTGCGCCGAAGCGCGGCATCCGTCGGGCTGGATCGAGTTACTCCTTCCGGCGTCCGGTTCGCCAGTACATCCGTGGTCGACCGGAGCGAAAGAAGCAGGCCGCCGTTGCCGGCGGCGTCACGATCAGCCGACGGCTTTGAGGTTGTCGGCCGACATTTTGCCGCTCCGACGATCGGCGACGAGCTCATACTCGACCTTCTGGCCCTCGTTGAGGCTGCCAAGGCCGGCGCGCTCGACGGCGCTGATATGCACGAAGGCATCGCTGCCGCCGTTGTCGGGCTGGATGAATCCGAAGCCCTTTTGAATATTGAACCACTTCACGGTTCCCGTAGTCATGGGAGAACCCTTTCACAATCATAGATGTAGATATGCTGGCCTTCCCGAAGGTAAGCCGTCGAATGCGCATTTTGTTTTCGGGGACAAGTGTTTGTGGCGCGGCGCCAACCGGAGTCGGGGCATGGCCAAGTCATCTGTACCGTCTATCGACTGTCCCCATATGGGCGTTGTGGGCGAGATTTGCAAGGGGGGCGTCCAGCCCGGCCTGCCGGATCATCTTGCCCTTGGCCCTTGTTCCGGGACGAGACGGTCCTCATCTCCTGGCCATCCTGGCGTTTCCACCGACTTTGCGGTCCAGAAAGCCCAAATGGATAATAGACGCGATCTTGGCCCTTCGGACGCCGCGCTTCAACAAGCGGTGAATTCGTTTGCCGCCCCCACGATCCGAATGAGTATCTTTCAGCTACTGACTTCATTTGGGCCGTTTCTCGCCGGCTGTGCGGCGATGTACCTTGTTTACCCGATCTCGCCCTTACTGACGCTCACGCTCAGTCTTCCGACCGGGGCATTGCTGGTTCGCGTCTTCATCGTTCAGCATGATTGCGGCCACGGATCCTTCTTCGCTTCGCGCGCGGCCAACACGGCGGTCGGACGGCTGTGCAGCCTGATCACCCTCACGCCCTTCGCCAACTGGCGTCGCCAGCATGCCGCCCATCACGCCAACTGGAACAATCTCGACCGGCAAAGTGCGGGCAGTGATATCTATTCCGCCTGCCTGACCGTGCGGGAATACCAGGCACTGACGCCGTGGCGACGATTTCTCTACCGACTGCCGCGCCATCCGCTGATTGCCAATATCCTGCTGCCGCCCCTGGTCTTCGTGCTGCTTTACCGCGTGCCCTTCGACACGCCACGGACGTGGACGCGCGAACGCTGGTCGGTCCATATGACCAACCTGGCTCTCGTTGCGTTGTTTGGAGTTCTGGTCGCCCTGCTGGGCTGGCGGGAGGTTCTTCTCGTACATCTGCCCGTAATGGTTGTATCTTCGATACTGGGCGTATGGCTGTTCTCTCTGCAACACCGGTTCGAGACTTCGCGTTGGGCCGGCAAGAGCGACTGGAGCTTCGTCGAAGCGGCGCTCGAAGGTTCATCGTACTTCAGTCTGCCACGGCCGCTGCAATGGCTGACCGGCAATATCGGCTTTCACCACGTCCATCATCTCAATCCGCGGATACCGAACTACAACCTGCCAGCGGCGCACGAAGCGGTCTCGGCCTTCCGATCCGTGCCAACACTGAAATTTCGCGCCGGTCTTCGCGCGACTCGCCTCACCTTGTGGGATGAACAACATGCTCGCCTCGTGCGATTTGCGGATGCCGAGTGATTGGACATTTTTGCTTTCATCGTGTAGGGTAATTCCACCGTCGATAGTGGCTATTGCCAAGGCGGTTTGACGATTAATTCGTCTTGGACTGGCCTTTGCAGCCAGCCTCCGTCCCGATCGTTGTTCTTCGAAGACACAGCTACGCCTTCGAGAATTGACTGAGAGTTGCCTGACGGTTTCGCTCCACCAATGCCGCGGTTTACCCACTGATCGTCGGCATCCGGGACGCATCCCCCAATCCAGCTGCGAGGTGGGCAGCTCTGGTCGCCGAAATTTGTGTCTCTGGCCCTCCATTGCCATGGACGTCGATCAGGCGGTCGCCCGTGAGGAGACATCATGAAATTTCCCCAGAACACCAAACCCGTCCTGTGGGGCGCAGCGAGTGGCGCTCTCGCATTGGCCATCGTCGGCTTCGCCTGGGGTGGCTGGATGACCTCCAGTACGGCGAGCAAACAGGTCGCCGCGGCCGCTCATGACGCCCACGTGATGGCATTGGCACCGATCTGCGCCGAGCGATTCCGCACCGATACCGACGCGGCGATGAACCTCAGCGAACTCAAGACCGCAAGCCGCTGGGATCGCCCACGCATCATTGAGGGCGGCGGCTGGGCAACGGTGGCCGGCGAGAAGTCCCCCGACAGTGATGTCGCGCGCGCCTGCGCCCGGATTCTTACCGACCCGCCGACGCCAAAGGCCTGATCGGCTAAGGCCTGATCGAAAGCCGGCGACCAGCAGCAGCGAATCCGTCGCCGGCTGGTCCATCCGCAATGCATCGCACGCGATGTATCAAATGGAACAACCCTGTCGTTGGACGCACCTGTCTGCAAGGTGTAGGGCTAATGTACCATCGCCCCCAAGCCAGTGGCTTGCGATGGCTGAGAGATGATCGCGCTCCCGCCGAAGATGGGAAGTGCACCGCCAAAGAACCGGCTGGTACCGCCGGTGCCGTTCCCGATCTTCCCGAACTCACTGATTGCCGGCCAAGTGCTCCTGCGAACGCCGGCTCGAAGGCCGCTCGGCGGCCATGAAAGGACATCTCATGAAATTGCCCGCAAACACCAATTCCTATCTATGGGGCGCTGCTCTTGGCGCCATTGCGCTCGCCGTCGTCGGCTTCGGTTGGGGCGGCTGGGTGACCGGCGGCACCGCGACCAAGAACGCCACCACGGCCGCCAGCGACGCCAAGGTTGCCGCCCTCGCACCGATCTGCGCCGTCCGCTTCCGCGCCCAGGACGATTCTGCGATGAAGATCGCCGAGCTCGCCAAAGCCAGTTCGTGGGAGCGCGGCAATGTCGTCGAAAAGAGCGGCTTCGCCACCATGCCGGGCAGCAAGACGTCGGATTCAGACGTCGCTCGGGCCTGCGCCGAGATACTTTCCAACCCGACGACGCCCAAGACCTGATCTCGAGGACTCCGCGCAGTTCATCTCCTCCCTCCTCCGTGCAATGGCGCCGCGCGGAGCGAGGGAGAGCGGAGCGCGGAAAGATCAGGGGCGGGTTATTGCCGCGACCATCGCCTCGCGCTCACGTTCGGTCTTGCTCTGCGCCACCTGCTTGCCGAAGCGCTCGAGATCGGAACCGCGCAGCGCGCCACGTCGGGTTTCCGGATGGTTGATGGGATTGACCGGCTTGCCATTGTCCAGCAACTCGAAATGCAGGTGCGGGGCAGTCGAGCGGCCGGTGCTGCCGACATAGCCGATGACGTCGCCACTCGACACGGTCGAGCCCGCCGCGACGCCCGGCGCGAAGCCGGCGAGATGGCCATACACCGTGGCCAGCGTGCCGGCATGCGCGATCCGGATCCAGTTGCCATAGCGGCCGTTGGGGCCGGCGCCGACAACCACGCCATCCGCCGCGGCATGGACCGGCGTTCCCGCCGGCGCCACCAGATCGACGCCCTCATGCATGAACAACGAGCGCGTGACGCGCGGTGCAGGCTGCCACGTACTGCCGCTCGAGCCACCATAGGCCGACTGGCCAGCCGATGACTTGCCGTATGACGACAGCCCCTGCGAGCCGCGGAGAACCGCCGTGGCGCCCGTTCCCGGCGTGTCGGAGGCGCTCCCGGTCGGAAGGCCCTGCAGTGGCGGGCGCCGCGGGCCGCCCATCGCCCAAGGCTTGTCCGCCGTAGGCGATGGCGGTGGTTGATCGAACGGATCGGCCCGCAAGCCAAAGCCCGAAGAAATCGAAATGACCTCGACCGGCAGGCGGATCGAAGGCGGTGTCGTCGCCTGGCCATTCACCTGCCAGAAGCGCTCGACCTTGTCCCGACCGCGAAACCGATGGAGCGCGACAGCACCATCACCCGCCGTCCGCAACTCGATCCACAGTACGCGGCCATCATCGAGCGGCATCCCTGCCGCCGTGAAGGTCTGTTCGTAACGGACGTGGAAACGGTCGCCATCCTGGATCGCCCAGCCAGCGTCAATTGAGCCCGCCAGGGCCTGCAGCACCTCCAACATCGCCGATGCCGGCACGCCAGCCGCAGCGGTCGACGCCTCAAGCGAACCGGTGATGGCTCCGTCGACGGCGATCTGGCGCACGAAGGGCAGCAGGTCATGTCGCCGCTCAGCGGCGATGTCCGCCACCCGCTCTTCCACGACGTGCTCCGGAGCAGTCGGCGTATCGTCAGCGCGCGCCGCCGCCATCGAGCCGATCAACAGCACGGCGACGAGTGCCACAGCAGGCGACGCCTTGTTCATGTCCGCAAGTTTACCGCATCTCGGGAACAGGCTTCCACGTCCTCGCGCGCCGCGCGGCCTCGGTGACTTGCGCAGGGGTCATGCGGGCGGCAAGCACTTTCCGGTCCTCGCTCGCCTGATCCCGGCGGTCCTGGTTCTTCGCCGTGTAGCGCTCGATGGCGAGCGTCAGCCACTTGTAGGCCTCGACATCGTCGTGCGGCGGAATGCCCTCGCCGAAACCGTACATGAATCCAATGTCATTCTGCGCCCGGGCATAACCCTGGTTGGCGGCACGCAGATACAGAGACGCCGCCTCGCGATGGTCGCGCGGTACGCCTTCACCGCTCCAGTACATGGCGCCCAGCAGCGTCTGCGCCTCGGCCTCGCCTTTGGCTGCCCAGACTTTCCAGATCCGGACCGCGGTCGCCATGTCCTTGCGCTCGTAGGCGCCGGCCGCCGTGCGCATCTGTTCCTCGTACGTTTGGGCCGTCGCAGGCCCGGCAGCGAACAGCAGAATCGCGACGATCGACAGCAGGTTACGGATGCTCATGGCGCCATCCTATTGCCCGCCACGTCAATTTCAATCACGCGATGGGCACTGGACACGGACACGGCTTCGATTCACTTGCCAACTATGGCGCGTTTTGCGCGCCAGGTTGGCCGGACCACCGAAGAGCCGCCCTCCCTGGATGCTACACCTGCGAACCGTCGGGGCGCGTCAGGATAAAAATGGCGACACCGGCGAGCACGGCTGTCTGTATCGCAATGATCCAACCCGGCACCGCCAACAGCCAACTCATAGCGAGAGAGAGCGCCATGACGGCAATTGCCGCCTGCTTGGCGCGGCGACCGATGGCGCCGTGTTGCTGCCAGTTGGCGATCAGCGGACCGAACTGGCGGTGCGACATCAGCCAGGCGTGCAGGCGTGGCGAAGATCGGGCGAAGGCATAGGTGGCGACCAGCAGGAACGGCGTCGTCGGCAGCAGCGGCAGTACCGCGCCGGCGATGCCGAAGCCGGTTGCAGCAATCCCGAGCAGCAGCCAGAGGACGCGCGGTGCCATCCTCCTCATCCGCGGTGTCTCCACCGCAACGGGAGCCGCCCCGCCCACCCCCGGCGACGCCTACCGGAAATGACTTCGAAGGCGCATTTCCAAGACACGCTCATAGGGAGGTGCGCGCTCCCGGGGTTTTGATGCCTCAGAAACGCCAACGCACGTGTCCCAGGTAGTGTCGGACGCGAATCCGCGCGTCTCATCGCGGACGGGCGCAGCGTTAAACGCCCAAAGGGGCGTCCTGACCGACAACCCGTTTGTACAGCGCACGCACCTCGTCCGAGACGCGGTGCGTGTCTTCCATCAGATTGCGCGGCGTGATCGCGATGAAGGCGATTTCCCAGTTGTCCGGTTTGGGCGCGCCGACTTTCGGCATGAAGGCGTGCGGCGCGCCGGGCGCGTTGTGGAAATGGCTGCCGCCAGCCACCGGCGTCAGCAGCGGCTTGCCGTTTTCGTCGAGGGAAAAGCCATCGGCCTCGCCCATGACATACATCGGGAACTGATCGGTGCGGCTGGCGATGTGTGTGTGAAGTTCGACCTTCGGCAGGAACACCGCCGCGACGCCGCGGCCGTGCCGGTTCTGGCCCAGACGCCACGGGCCGGGTCCGCTGAGATCCGGTGCGGCGGACAGGCGATATTCCGGACGGGCCAGAATGGCGCGCAGGGCTTCCTTGGGGTTGAAGTCGGGGCCGGCCGCAGCGCGAGCCTTGTTGAAATCCGCGTAAACGGATTTCATCCACTGAAGCTCGTCATCGGCCAGGTCGTGGTCGAGAACCGGGAGGGTCGCACCAGCGGGCATGGAAGGCTCCTCTGCCTAATTCTTCTGCATTACTTCTTATCTGGGATTGTGCAGATAGTCAGCGATTTCTGCCGGCGCGATGGCGTGACGATCGACCTTTCCGAGGCGCACGACCGCGACGGAAATGCGATGGCAGACGGAAGCAGCGACTAGGCGGAGATGAGATGTCAAAGCGCTGTTCGTTTAGAGGTTGAGGAGGCCCCAGGTAGTGACTGATTGCTGCTGTCTTCGAATTTGCAGCCGGTCCGACCGTACACAAGAAGCCGGTAAAGTGGCCTGCCGAAGGAGGTAAGGGAAACGCGACAGCATCTTGATATTCCACAAAGTCCTTCTGTACGCGTTCAAGAAACAATGGCGCGACGGAGATACTACGCTCCCGATTGATCCGCTATGGATAACCTCTGGTTGTGTGTGTTAAGCCTCATGCCCTTGCGCTCGGCTTGGCGGCACTGGTTTCGGAACACTCATCTGTAGTGTGTAGGATCCCGGGACGCTACGTTGAGCGAGCGACTCGTGCGAGCGCCATAAGCTGGATATTTCGGATTCGAGATACCAGCGTAATTTAGCCTCAGACTCTGTTGAACTTTTCGAGCCCAGTCCACTAGGGCAACCGACAGCACCTCTTGACAGGAAACCGTCCGTTTCCTGTATATCCTGTCAAGGAGGGCGTCATGACCGACCCGTTCTCTCGAACCTACCGCAACGGCCGCAAGTTCAGCCGCCGCCGGCAGCGCCAGATGGCGTTCCTGAAGGCGCTGGGCGAGACCGGCTCGGTGGCCCATGCCGCGGCCATCGTCGATGTCGACCGCACCACGCCCTATACGTGGCGCTTCACGCTTCCCGGCTTCGCGTCGGCCTGGGAGGCGGCCCTCGCCGAGGCGGCGGCGCGCCTGTTTCGCCATGGCGCCGGGCCGCTTGAACGACCGCCAGCTCATGTACGTGATGGCCAGGTTCTCCCGTCGCCCCTGTCGCCCCCGATGCCGCGCGTGAAACTCGACACTTCCCACGACACGAAATGCGCTCTTATCCTTTGTCTTTAACCCCTTCGCCGTGGCGCAACAGAATGTCCGCAACAGAATGACCCAGGTCCGATCTCGCTCTTTCGCATCGCTACCCCGCCGCGCGCTGATCGCTGCTGCCCTCGCCGCCCCGGCGCTCGCGCGTGCGCAAACGCGCGAAAAGGTCGAGCTGCTGATCGACTGGAAGCCCTCGCCGACCTATGCCGGCTTCTATCTGGCGCAGAAACTCGGCGCCTTCGAGCGGCGCGGGCTCGACGTCACCATCGCCGTGGGCCGCGGCGCCTCGGTCTCGGCCGAGAAGATCGGCCGCGGCGACGGTCACTGGATCGGTTCGTCGAGCGGCGCCGCCACGGCGATCGCGCGCTCCCGGGGCTTCGCGATGAAGAGCCTCGCGGTCTATTACCGCGACACGCCGACGGTGATCTATTCGCTGGCCGCGACCGGCATAGTGCGGCCGCAGGATCTCCATGGACGGCGCATCGGCCTGGTGCCGGGCAGCATCACGGTCGAGGAATATCGCGCGCTGCTCGCCGCCAATGGGCTCGACCGCTCGCGCATCACCGAGGTCGAGGTCGGCTGGGACGCACGCGCCCTGCTCGACGGCAAGGTCGATGCGCTGATCGACTATAAGGAGATCACGCCGGCCGAGCTCATCGCCCAGGGCCACAGGCTCGCGATCCTGCGGCTCGCCGATTTCGGCGTCGATTGCTACAGCCTGAACCTGATCGTGAGCGACGCCGCCTGGACCGACCCGGCGCGGCGCGCGACGGCACGGCGGATCGCCGAGGCGCTGGCCGAGGGTTACGGCGCGGTGCAGGCGCAGCCGGCCGAAGCGTCGCGGTCGTTCAGGGCGTTATTTCCGTCACTGCCGCCCCGCTACGTCGAGTTCGGCATGGCCGACGTCGCACGCGAGCTTGGCGCGCCGCCGCTCGGGGCCCAGACGCGGGCAGGCTGGCAGGCGACGCTGGCGACCCTGGGCAAGCTCGGCCTGCTGCAGCGGCCGGTCACGGTCGAGGAAGTGGCGATCCTCTGAACCCGATGACATCGAGCGGTGCCGGCACTGCCGGCACCCAAAAAAGGTCCGACAGGATTTGACAGGATCAGCAGGTTTCTGATAAGAAAACGCCTACCGTGGCGGAAAGCATGTCCGCCGCATCCAGGCCCGCCCGGCCCCCGATCCCGGGAGGCGCGGCGGGCTTTTTCTGAATTCGGTTACCCTAAGGCGTCCGTGCCACCGGAACTCCCCCGGCGTGCCCCAAAAGCTCTTCAGAGAGCGCTACGCCTTGGCATGGTCCTGACCATGCCGTTGACGACGAAAACGAGACCCAAAGAGCAAACAATGCCGACGGCGAACGTCGGCCAGGACGATCGGCTTGCGACCGGTTTGCCCACGCGATTCTGGACGCGATTCTGGACAGGTTTCTGGACAGAACGCGTTACATTCAGGCGTCCACAAACAATGCGAAAAGGCCGTGCAAACACGGCATCGAACGACCCTCCGGGCGCTGAATAAGCCTGTGGGATTTGGCCGGGGACACGGGCAGGGAGTTTGCCCGTGTCGCGGTCGATGAGTTCGCTGGCGCTCATGGTCTTTTGGACCGCGAGCCTCCGGCTCGCTCCGGCGCATTCACATGCGCCTCGAGGCGCGCGAGACGCGCGCGGTCCGGAAGAGCAAGAGAAGCAGGAGTCAGGACACCGGCCGTGCTTGGAGCCGGGTGCCCGAGAGCCGGTTGGCGGCGGCCACGAAGACGAAGCACCAGGTGGCGATCACGGCGGAGCGCAGCAGCGGGGCGGTGATGTCGGCCAGGGTCCTCAGCCGCGAGGCGCCCGGCATGCGGCCGGGAATGGCAAGCGGCACGGTGCGGGCGAAGACAGCTTCTTGTCGCCGACCATGATTTCGCCTGCCGAGGGTTCGATGAAGCCCGCGATCAGCCTGAGTGTCGTGGTCTTGCCACGTTTCCTCCCGGTCGCGCTTACCTTATTCAAATCGCCCGCCGCGCGCTATATTCCCCGCCTTATCGGAGGATCGGCGGTATGCAGGAACAGAAACTCTACGGACGGCGCGAAGGTGCGGTCGGGCATCTTGTCTTCAACAACCCGGCCAAGCTCAATGCCGTCTCCCTCGACATGTGGGACAGCTTCGTGGCCATCCTCAAGGACTTCGAGGCCGATCCCACCATCCGCTGCCTCGTGGTGAGCGGTGCCGGCGGTAAGGCCTTCGTCTCCGGTGCCGACATCTCGAAATTCGAGAGCGAGCGCGCCAATGCCGAGGCCCAGGTCCGCTACGACGCCATCTCCAAGGAAGGCTACGAGTCGCTCTACAACTTCTCCAAGCCGACCATCGCCAAGATTTCCGGCTACTGCATCGGCGGCGGCATGAACCTGGCGGCCTGCTGCGACCTGCGCTACTGCAACGAAGGCGCCCGCTTCGGTGTACCGGCGGCCAAGCTCGGCCTCGGCTACGGCTTTCTCCGGATCGAGCGCTTCTCGCGCATCGTGGGCCTGCCGCGGGCCATGGAGTTTCTGTTCACGGCCAAGCAGTATTCGTCGAAGGAGGCCTATGACATGGGCCTCGTCCACGGCGTCGCCGCCGAAGGCGGACTCGACGCCATGGTCGATGAAATCACCGGCGCGATCTCCCAGAACGCGCCGCTTACCATCGCGCTCGCCAAGGCCGCGGCCCGCGAGATCGCCAAGCCCGAGTCCAAACAGGATCACCGGAAGCTCGAGAAAATGGCGGAAGCCTGCTTCGACAGCGACGACTTCAAGGAAGGCCGCCGCGCCTTCATGGAAAAGCGCAAGCCCGCCTTCAAGGGGAAGTAGAACGATGACCGCCCTGCCTCTCTCCCACCTCTTTGTCCTCGACCTCACTGCGCACCGTGCCGGCCCGACCGCGGTCCGCCAGCTCGCCGACTGGGGCGCCCACGTCATCAAGATCGAGCCGCCCTCCGACGGCAAGAACGATTCCATGGGCGGCGCCCGCCACGGCTTCGACTTCCAGAACCTGCACCGCAACAAGAAGTCGATGACGCTCAATCTCAAGAGTCCGGAAGGTCATGCGATCTTCATGAAGCTCGCAGCCAAGGCCGACGTCATCGTCGAGAACTATCGCTCCGACGTAAAGCATCGGCTGAAGGTCGACTACGACACCGTGGCAAAGATCAACCCCCGCATCGTCTATGGCTCGATCGCGGGCTTCGGCCAGAGCGGGCCCGATGCCGCGCGGCCCGGCGTCGACCAGATCGCTCAAGGCATGGGTGGGTTGATGTCGATCACCGGCGAACCCGGCCGCGGGCCGATGCGCGTTGGTATCCCGATTGCCGACCTCACATCGGGACTGTTGCTGGCTCAGGCCATCATGCTGGCCCTCTTCAACCGCGAGCGCACCGGCAAGGGCCAGTGGGTCCACACCTCGCTGATCGAGGCGCAGATCTTCATGCTCGACTTCCAGGCTTCGCGCTGGCTGATGAAGGGCGAAGTGGCCAAGCAGGCCGGAAACGACCATCCGACGTCGATCCCGACCGGCGTGTTTCCGACGAGCGACGGCTACATCAACATCGCCGCCGCCGGAGACAAGATGTGGAAGCGCTTCGCCGAGGCATTGGGTGCGGCCGCGCTGATCGATCATCCCGAACACGCCACGCCGGCGCTGCGCTCGCAGAACCGCAAGGCGCTCAACGAGCGCATCGGTGAAGTCACCAAGACCAATACCGGCGAACACTGGATCGCGGCGCTGAACAAGGCGGGCGTACCCTGCGGCCCGATCAACACGATCGACAGGACCTTCGCCGAGCCGCAGGTCCAGCACCTCGGTATCGCCCGCCCGGTGAGTCATCCTGCGCTCGGCGACATAAAGGTGGTCGGCCAACCGATCAATCTCTCCGACTTTCCGCAACCCAAGGCGTTGCAGCCGACGCCGGACCTCGGTCAGCACACCGGCGAAGTGCTTGCCGAACTTGGCTATGATGAAAAGGCGGTCGCCATATTGCGAGCGGGGCGCGTGATCTGATGGCGAAGGCACGGCGGGCCGCCCTGATCACCGGGGCCGGTCGCAATATCGGCCGCGCCTGTGCGCTCGGCCTCGCCGCGGACGGCTTCAATGTCGTCGTCAACGGCTCCAGCGACCGCGCCGCCTGCGAGAAAGTGGCCCGGGAGGCACGGAAGCTCGGTGTCAAGGCGCTGGTCGTGATGGGCGACGTCGGCAAGCCGGCGGACTGCAAACGGATTGCTGGTATGGCGATCAAGACATTCGGCGCCATCGATGTGCTGGTAAACAATGCCGCACTCCGGCCGGCGAAGCCCTTCCTGAAGATGACCGAGGCGGAATGGCGGCGAGTCATCGCCGTCGATCTCGATGCTGCCGTCTGGCTTTCCCAGGCCTGCCTGCCCGGCATGCTCAAGAAAGGTTGGGGCCGCATCGTGAATTTCACGGGCATGAACGCGATCCATGGCTATGCGGGACGCGCGCCGGTGTCGGTCGCCAAGCACGGCGTCTGGGGCCTCACCAAGTCGCTGGCCAAGGAGTTCGGCTCCGCAGGCGTGACCGTCAACGCGATCTCTCCTGGCCCGATCGCCGCCGACGTCGAGGACGACGACGACTCTTCGCACCATCGTCAGCAGACCGTGGCCAGGGTGCCGCTCGGCCGCATGGGAACGCCTGTCGAGATCGCCGCCACGGCACGGCTGCTGGTCTCAGAGGCCGGCGCTTACATCAACGGCCAGATGATCCAGGTGAACGGCGGCGCCGAGACGTAATCGCCGCCACTACTCCATTGGGATACTGGTCGTCCGCGCGATTTCGTTCCAGAGCTTGGTCTCGCGGGCCACGAACTCGGTGAAGGCCTGCCGGCTCTCGATCATCGCGTGCGCGCCCTGCTCGGCCCAGATTCGCCGGATGTTGGGGTCGGCCAGCGCTGTCTGGATGGAATCGTGCAGCGTGTCGAGAATCGGGCCCGGCGTCGCTTTCGGCGCGAACAGCCCGTACCAGGTGCTCACGCGGAAGTCGGGCAGCCCGACCTCGGCGAAGGTGGGCAGGTCAGGCATCAGCGTCTCGCGCCGTGCCGCGGCAATGGCGAGAGCCCTAAGCCTGCCCGCCTGCACGTAGGACACCACGGTACTGAGCGGCTGAAAGGTCGAATCGATCTGGCCGTTCAGCATGTCCTGCAATGCCGGACCGCCGCCACGATAGGGGACATGCGCGATGTCGATGCCGGTCCGCGCCTTGAGAAGCTCGATCGCAAGGTGCGGGATCGTGCCGAGGCCCGACGAGCCGATGTTGTACTTGCCGGGGGACTTCCGGACCGCCGCCAGGAACGCAGCGAAATCCGTGACGTCGAGCTTGTCGGGATTGACGACCAGCACAACCGGAACGCTGGCAAAGCCGCTGATCGGCACAAGGTCGCGTTCAAGCTCGAAGCGGGTGTCGGGGTAGACGAGCGATGCGTAGGTAAGGCCGGTGTTGCCGACCAGCATCGAGTAGCCGTTGGCCGCGGCCAATGCCACAGTCTTGGCTCCCATGGTACCGCCGGCGCCACCGCGATTGCTCACCACCACGGGCTCGCCAAGGCGCTGGCCGACGAAAGCCGCGATCGGCCGTGCGAACGTGTCGTTCGAGCCGCCGGGAGGAAACGGCACGATCCAGTCCAGCGCCCGTGACGGCCAGTCGGCAGCATTCGCCTGCTCGGTAAAGCCGGCGGCAGCAAAGCCACCCAGCACGGCGCGACGGAATATCCGCATCGACTACTCCATCTTGATGTTGGCGTCCTTGGCGATCCGATTCCAACGTACGATCTCGCGGTCGATGAAGCGACCAAAGTCGGCACGACTCTCCAGTTCGACGCGCGCGCCCTGCTCCTTCCACAGGTGCTTGACCTCCTCGTCGTCCAGCGCTGCCTGAACGGCACCGTGCAGGCGATCGAGAATGGGCTCCGGTGTGCGCCGGGGCGCGAACAGGCCGAACCAGATGGTGATGCGAAAATCAGTGAGGCCCGCTTCCTGGGTGGTCGGCACGTCGGGCAGAATTGGCTCGCGCCGGCGATTGGCAATGGCAAGCGCCCGCAACTTGCCCGACTTCACGTACCCCGGAAGGGCGCTGGCGAGAACAAAGGCCGCAGCGATCTGTCCTGCCAACAAATCCTGCAACATCGGCCCGCCACCGCGATAGGGCACGTGGGTGAGTTGAACGCCAGCACGTGCCTCGAAAAGCCCAATGGCCAAATGCGTGACGGTGCCGAGGCCTGCCGATCCGATGTCGATCGACCCGGGCTTCTTCTTCGCCGCCGCAATGAAGTCAGCAAGCGTCGCAACGTCGAGCCGTGCCGGGTTGATCACCAGCGCATACGGCACGCGTGCAAGTGCGCTTACCGGCGCGAAATCGCGGCCGAAGTCGAAGCCCGCCTTGGCGTAGACCAGTGGCGCGTAGACGAGACCGGTGTCTCCAACCAGCAACGTGTAACCGTCCGCCGGCGCGCGCGCGGCGACGGCGGTGCCCAGAGTACCGCCGGCACCACTCTTGTTTTCGATAACCATCGGCTGGCCCAACTGGTCGGTCACGCGCGCGGCGATCGGACGGGCGAACGTGTCGGAGCCGCCGCCGGCGGGGTATGGCACGATCCATGTGACAGATCGGTCGGGCCACTCGGCCGCCCGCACTGCACCTGTCGCTCCCGTCGCCAATAGGCCGGCGAGTGTCGTCCGGCGAAAAAGTTCGACCACTCCCTACCCTCCGGCCAGCAGTAAGCCCCTCCCACGCAACCGTGAGAGGGGATCTGCGTCTGTCACATGTTGAGCTGGCTGACGAACTTGGTGTTGAGGTAGGCCTCGAGTGCCTCTGTGCCGCCCTCCGAACCGTAACCCGAGTCCTTCATGCCGCCGAACGGCACTTCCGGCAGAGCGAGGCCATGGTGATTGATCGATACCATGCCGCTCTCGAAGGCGGCACCGACCGCCGCCGCGGTCTTGGTGTTTTTGGTGTAGGCATACGCCGCTAGACCCCAGGCAAGACGGTTGGCCTCCTTCATCACACCGTCGAAATCCTTGAACGGGATGATCGGCGCCAGAGGACCGAACGGCTCCTCGTTCATGATCTTCGAGTCGGGCGAAACATTGGTGAGCACCGTGGGTTCGTAGAAGTAGCCCTTGTTGCCCATACGCTTGCCACCGGTCTGGACCTTGGCGCCCTTCGAGAGGGCGTCGTTCATAAAGGTGTCCATGGCATGCAGCCGGCGCTCAGCGACCAGCGGCCCCATCCTGGTGTCGGCCTCGAGCCCGTTGCCGACCTTGATGTTCTTGGCATAGGCGGTGAAGCGCTCGACGAACTCCGGATAGACCTTTTCGTGCACGAGAAAGCGCGTCGGCGCGACGCAGACCTGGCCGGCGTTTCTGAACTTGTTGGCACCCAGCACGCTAACGGCCTGCTCGAGATCGGCGTCCTCGAAGACGATAGCCGGAGCATGCCCACCCAACTCCATGGTGACGCGCTTCATGTGCGCACCGGCTAGCGCCGCAAGCTGCTTGCCGACTGGCGTCGAGCCGGTGAACGTCACTTTCTTGATGATCGGATGCGGGATCAGGTATTCGCTGATCTCCGACGGCACGCCATAGACCAGCTGGATCACACCCGCCGGCACGCCGGCATCGACGAAAGCCTTGATGAGCTGGGCGCACGAGCCAGGCGTGTCCTCCGGCCCCTTGATGATGATCGAGCAGCCGGTGGCAAGCGCCGCCGATGCCTTGCGAACGACCTGGTTGATCGGGAAGTTCCACGGCGTGAAGGCCGCAACCGGGCCGACCGGCTCCTTGATCACGAGCTGGTAGACATTCTCGGCGCGCGCCGGCACGACACGGCCATAGGTCCGACGACCTTCCTCGGCCATCCAGTCGATGATGTCGGCGGCCAGTGCGGTTTCGCCCTTGGCCTCCATCAACGGCTTGCCCTGCTCCATCGTCATGATCGGTGCGATTTCGTCGAGACGCTGGCGAATCAGGTCGGCGGCCTTGCGCATGATCTTGTAGCGCTCGTAAGCCGAGACCTTCTTCCAGACCTTGAAGCCCTTGTCGGCGGCGGCAAGCGCGCGGTCGAGATCGGCGGTTTCGGCATGAGCAACCTGGCCGATCACCTCCTCCGTTGCCGGATTGACGATGGGAATGGTCCGGCCCTTGGCCCCCTTGGTCCAGGCACCGTCGATCATCAGGGAGACATCGCTGTAGGTCATCGTTTCCTCCGTAAATCTAGCTTCCGCGATAGGTCGAATAGCTCCAGGGCGTGCAGAGCAATGGCACGTGATAATGCCCTTCCGGCTCGGCGATGGAAAAGCGTAAAGGCACGATGTCGAGAAACGGCGGATCGCCCTGCTCGATACCCCTGCTACGAAAGTGGTCGCCCACGGCAAAGCGCAATTCATAGCGGCCAATCGGCAACGGCCGGCCAGCAATCAGCGGTTCGCCGGTACGGCCGTCCGCATTCGTGACGGCAGTGGCGAGGCGATGCGTCGTTTCGCCCGAAAATTCAAAGAGCTCGACCGCGATCCCGGCAGCCGGGCGACCGGCATGGGTGTCCAGCACATGAGTGCTGAGCCGGCCATCGACGCGAGGCGTGCCTTCGCCTGTCACCTTCGCGGCCACGCGCAATCGCGTGATGTAGAAGATCTCCTGAACGGCCGCGGCGAATTCGGTAGCGGTATCGTGACCCAGGCGCCTCTCGAATTGCGCCAGGATCGAATCGCGCGTGTGGCGTCGCACACAGATGATGAACGGAAAGCCGAACTTGGCCTTGTAGGCGTCGTTCAGGCGGTGGAAACGCGCGAAATCCTCTTCGCCCAAGGAGTCGAGGCCAACGCTCGACTGCTCACCCCGGGAGTCGTCGGTTATCGCACCGGCCCGGGCGGCCTTGCCGGCAAGGTCGGGATGACCGCGCAGGAATTCGAGTTGCCGCGCGCGTGGCGCCGCCCGCACCAGCCCGATCATCGCTTCATGAAGTGCCGTCACGCTCGCGAACGGGCGTTTGGGCCACACCGCGTCGGCCACCCACGGCGCCAATTCGAACGTCTCGCCAATCGCCGCGGCGAAGTTTGGAGGGGTCATTCGATTGAGGTCAGCCAAAGACACCGTCATGCTGGCGGGCGTAGCACGACCGGTTGTCGACCTCCACCCACTGCCTAGCCGGAGCACAAAGTTCGTCTTGTCCGCGCCGCCGTTTTGCGGGCTCCCGCAAGTTATGACGTGTAGGCGTTTCCCCCGCCGCGCCCTCCCGCTATACCGGCGGCCATGCAGGCTTCCGCCACAGCCACCGAGATTGCTTCGATCAGCCGGCGCTATCTGTGGATGGCGACGTCGGTCTTCTTCCTCGATCTGGCGATTACAGTCGTCTTCATGGCGCTGTCTGGTTCATGGCTGAACGCCTGGCGGTCGGTAACCATTGGCATCGCCTTGCTGTTGGTCGTCAACTGGCTGGTCGCGCGGTGGCTGTTCACGCCGATTCGGCGCTACCTGGCGGGAGAGATACCGTTTGAGGCGATCCAGCGGCGACTGACTCAGCTTCCGCTCCTGTCGGCCCGCACCACCGGCATTTTGGCACTCCTCGTCTGGGCCTTTCGGCTTTCGGTGCCATGGTGGGTCGACTATGACGGCACCGCACTGCCGACCCCCACGATCGCCGACTTCGTCGTCGCCCTGATCGTACTGTCGGTCTTCTACTTCACCTTCGCCTACTTCGTCGTCAGCGACTACCTGGCTCAGCTCTGCGACTTCATTTTCCGGCATTACGGCGAGAATCTCAGCCTGTTTTTCGGGAGTTTCATGGTGAAGCTCCTGGTAGCGCTCATCGTTATCTCGATCGGCCCGCTGGCGGCAATTTTGACCGAACTTTATTCTTACGAGGGCGAGCGGCTGCAGTTCGAGATTCTGGTCGATATCGCAACTGCTGTGATGGGTGTGGCCATTTCGGCCTACTTCATCGTCCGCTCATTGTTGCTACCTCTCAGGGTTCTGTCGCGCGCGATGGGCAGGGTTGCAGCAGGCGACCTCAGCCTGCGCGTGCCCGTCACCTCCAATGACGAAGTCGGCGAAGTGACCGGACGGTTCAACAACATGGTCGAGGGGTTGCGCGAGCGCGAGCGCATCCGAGAGACCTTCGGCCGCTATGTCGACGAGAGCGTGGCATCCGCCATCCTGCATCGCGAGGGCCAGGGCGTGCTGGCCGGCGAGACCCGGGAAGCGACGGTCCTGTTCACCGACATCGCGGGCTTCACCACTATCGCCGAATACCTCTCGCCCGACCGACTGGTGCTGGCGCTCAACGAATATCTCGAGACCGTGCTGGCGCCGATCCGCGCCCATGGCGGCGTGGTCAACACCTTCATCGGCGATGGACTGTTCGCCAGTTTCAACATGCCGCTCGCCTGCGACGGCCACGCCGCAGCGGCGGTGCGCGCGGCCATAGACATCCAGCGCGCCGTCGGCAGCCGCACCTTCGGCGAGGATGGCGTGGCGTTGGCTACCCGCATCGGCATCAGCACCGGTAGCGTGATCGGGGGCTCGGTCGGTGCCGGCCAACGCATGAGCTTCACCTTGCTGGGCGACACGGTGAATCTCGCCTCGCGGCTGGAAGAGTTGAACAAGCAACACGGCACGCGCATTCTGGTTTCGGAAAGCACCTGCACAGCCTGCAACGGCGAGTTTGCATTCGCGGCGCTTGGCAGTATGACCGTGCGCGGCCGCAGCGATGCAGTTGCCATCTTCAGCGTCGATCCCAACGACCAGGAAAAGCCCTCATGAACGCGTCCGGACTGTCGCCCGACCAAGTGAACCTCCAGATTCGCGCCCGTGAGCTGGCGGCCGGACCCGTGGCCAAGCGGGCCGCGGAGGTCGACCGCACCGAGCAGTATCCCTGGGACAACATCGATCTTCTGAAGGACGCCAAGCTGATCGGCATGACCATTCCGACGCAGTATGGCGGCCAGGGCAAGGGCTGGCTCGACGCCGTGCTCGCCATCGAGGCCTTGTCTGCCGCCTGCGCCGTGACCGGCCGTATCGCGGTCGAGACCAACATGGGCGCCGTCAGTGCCATCATGGCCTATGGCTCGGACGAGCAGAAGAAGATGGCGGCCGACATGGTGCTGGCGGGCGACAAGCCGGCAATCTGCATCACCGAGCCCGAGGCGGGCTCCGATGCCAACGGCATGACCACGCGCGCCGACAAGAAGGGCAACCGCTACGTCATCAACGGGCGCAAGCACTGGATCACCGGCGGCGGCGTCTCGCGGCTGCATCTGATCTTCGCCAAGGTCTATGACGAGAAGGGTTCTTACGAGGGTATCGGGGGCTTCCTGGCGATTCGGGACGAAACGAAGGGGCTGAAGATCACCAAGCGCGAGCCCACCATGGGGCTGCGCGGCATTCCCGAAGCGGTGATCGATTTCGAGGACATGGACGTGCCGCCCTCGGCGCTGGTGATCCCGCCGCGCGGACTGAAGAAGGGTTTCGCCGACCTGATGACCGCCTACAACAGCCAGCGCGTGGGTGCCGCCACCGTGGCGCTCGGCATCGCCGAGGGTGCCTACCAGTTGGCGCTCGACTGGTCCGAAAAGCGCCACCAGTTCGGCCGGCCGATCAACGAATTCCAGGGCCTGCAGTGGAAGCTGGCCGACATGTCGATAAAACTCTCCGCGGCGCGGGCGCTGGTCTATGGCGCCGCGCGTTCGGGTGAAGGCGGCTTCCCCGACATGCTGTTGGCGGCCCAGGCCAAGGTCTTCACCTCCGAGAGCGCGATCCAGATCGTCAACGAGGCGCTGCAGTTTTTCGGCGCCCGCGGCTATAGCCGCGAGTTGCCGCTGGAACGCATGGCGCGCGACGTCCGCATGTTCACCATCGGCGGTGGCACGGCGGAAGTGCTGCGCAACGTGGTCGCCGGAGCGCTGCTCAAGAAGAAGCTACCGCAGACGCGGGATGGCTGGAACTGAGCAGAGTCTCTAGACTGATCGAGCGCAGGGTAGCCTCCGCGATCTCATCGATCTCGGTCAGCACACTGAGAAGGGCGCCGCCGATGTCGGTCTCCTCGCCAGGCTCTTTCGCACGCCGGCCAGGCGCCGGTTCGAACAGGGCCACGATATCCATCAAGGTGACGCGGCGGCGGTTGCCGGTGAAGCGGTAGCCGCCCGCCGCGCCGCGTTCGGCGCGTACGAGGCCGGCCGCCGCGAGCGTGCGCAGGACCTTGGCCAGATGATGCGTCGACACGCCGAAGCGCTCGGCGAGATCGGCCGAAGACAAAGTCTGCGCCGGATCGCGCGCCAACTCGAGCACCGCATACAGGCCAAGGCGCGTCGCGGTCTGCAGCTTCATCTATAGCGCCTTGTCGAGTTGCAGCGACGGCCCCGCCGTCATGCCCTGGGCGCGGAAAAACGACAGGATCAGATGATCCTTGCGATCGACCAGGGTGCGCACGCGCGAAACGCCCTGGGCTTTGAAGCGGGTCGTCAGCGCCTCGAACAGCGCGCTGCCCGTGCCCTTCAACCGGAGTTTCGGATCGACCTGGATGGCGAACACCCAGCCGGCCGGCGGCTGACCGAATTCCCAGGCGCGGACCTCGCCGGCAATGAAGCCGGCCAGCACGCCCTTGGCCGTCTCGGCCACCAGGAAGTGCCGCTCCGGCGGTCCACCGGCATAACGTGCCAGCATGGCCTGCCAATAGGCCGTCTTGGAGTGGCCGGTCAGCCGTGCATCGAGGGCGGAAATGGCCGTCAAGTCGACGGGCTCGGCGGGTCGGAGGGCAATCATGGTCCGGCAGAATGCCCTTGCAGTGGGGAAAGTAAATAGGTATTTCGGTACCGAATTATATATATGGGAATGCCATGTCGGAGACCGCCATCATCGACTTCCGCACCGCGCCGGAGCGCTACCGGCACTGGAAGCTCGCGCTGGAGAACGGTGTCGCCTATCTCACCATGGACGTGAACGAGGATGCCGGCCTCAAACCCGGCTACAAACTCAAACTCAATTCCTACGATCTTGGCGTCGATATCGAACTGGCCGACGTCGTGCAGCGCCTGCGCTTCGAGCATCCCGAAATCGGTGCTGTGGTGATCCGATCCCAACGCGACCGCGTCTTCTGCTCTGGCGCCAACATCAACATGCTTGGCCTCAGCAGCCACGATCACAAAGTGAATTTCTGCAAATTCACCAATGAGACGCGGCTCGCCATCGAGGACGCCTCGGCCCAATCTGGCCAGCGCTACATCTGCTCGATCAATGGCATCGCTGCCGGCGGCGGCTACGAGCTGGCGCTGGCCTGCGATCAGATCCTGCTGGCCGACGACGGCGCGAGCGCGGTCTCGCTGCCCGAGCTGCCGTTGCTCGCCGTATTGCCGGGCACCGGTGGCCTCACGCGCCTGGTCGACAAGCGCCTGGTGCGCCGCGATCACGCTGACTTCTTCTGCACCACCGCCGAGGGCCTGCGCGGCAAGCGGGCACAGGAATGGCGGCTGGTCGACCGGCTGATCCCGCCCAGCAAGCTGGCCGAGGAAACCAGGAAGATCGCCGAGGAGACCGCTGCCAAGTCGGTGCGGCCGAAGAATGCCAAGGGCATCGCCCTGGCACAGGTCGAACGCACGATCGACGGCGACACGATCCGCTATCGGCGCCTCACTGTTGAGATAGACCGCGAACAGCGCGCGGCGCGAATTCGGATCAATGGCCCGACGGAAGCGCCGCCAGCCGATGGCGACGCCGTCCACGCCCAGGGCGCCACCTTCTGGCCGCTGGCGCTGGCGCGCGACCTCGACGACGCCATGATGCATCTGCGTCTCAACGAAACCGAGATCGGCACTTGGGTCCTGCAGAGCCAAGGCGACGGCGCGCTGGTCGAAGCCTATGACGCGTTGCTCGCGAGAGAATCGGCGGACTGGCTGGTGCGCGAGATCGTGCTCTATTGGAAGCGCACGTTGAAGCGTCTCGACGTCAGCTCGCGCAGCCTGATTGCACTCGTGGATCCCGGTTCCTGCTTCACCGGCACGCTGCTCGAGATCGTGCTGGCCGCCGACCGCTCCTACATGCTGGATGGCACAGTCGAGGGCTCTAACCTGCCGGCCGCCGCCGTCAAGCTCACGGCCATGAATTTCGGCACCTACCCGATGGGCAATGGGCTGACGCGGTTGGCGACGCGCTTCCTTTCCGATCCCAAGCATGTCGAGACCTTGAAGAAAGAGATCGGCGAGGCGCTCGATGCCGAAGCGGCCGACAAGGCCGGTCTCGTCACTTTCACGCCCGACGACATCGACTGGGAGGATGAGGTCCGCCTCGCCATGGAAGAACGCGCCGGCTTCTCGCCCGATGGGCTGATCGGCATGGAGGCGAACCTGCGTTTTGCCGGCCCCGAGACGATGGAAACCAAGATCTTCGCGCGGCTCTCGGCCTGGCAGAACTGGATTTTTCAGCGCCCCAACGCAACGGGGCCTGAAGGCGCGCTGAAACTCTACGGCACCGGCAAGCAATCGAAATACGACCGGAAGCGGGCATAAGGAGGCATCAATGGCCATCGACTACAGCCAGCTCATCCCCAACAACGTCGATCTCTCCAGTGACCGCCGCTTGCAGCGCGCCCTGGAACAATGGCAGCCGCGCTTCCTCGACTGGTGGAAGGACATGGGACCGGACGGCACGTCGGCGTTCGATGTCTATCTGCGCACCGCGGTGTCGACCGACGCCAACGGCTGGGCCAACTTCGGCCATGTGAAGATGCCGGACTACCGCTGGGGCATCTTCCTTGCCGGCCGCGATGCCGACCGCACCATCGCCTATGGCGACAACAAGGGAAAGCCGGTGTGGCAGGAGGTGCCCGGCGAGCATCGCTCGACCTTGCGCCGGCTGATCGTGACCCAGGGCGACACCGAGCCCGCGTCAGTCGAGCAGCAGCGGCTGCTGGGCAAGACCGCACCCTCGCTCTACGACCTGCGCAACCTTTTCCAGGTCAATGTCGAGGAAGGCCGCCACCTGTGGGCGATGGTCTACCTGCTGCACGCCTATTTCGGCCGCGACGGCCGCGAGGAGGCCGAGGAAATGCTGGTGCGGCACTCGGGCGATCCCGACAAGCCGCGCATCCTCGGCGCCTTCAACGAGGCGACGCCGGACTGGCTTAGCTTCTTCATGTTCACCTATTTCACCGACCGCGACGGCAAGTACCAGCTCGCCTCGCTGGCCGAATCGGGCTTCGATCCGCTGTCGCGTTCCTGCCGCTTCATGCTGACGGAGGAAGCGCATCACATGTTCGTGGGCGAGACCGGCGTTGGCCGCATCCTCCAGCGCACCTGCGAATTGATGAAGGAACATAAAACCGACGACGTCCGCAGCATCGGCGCCATCGACCTGCCGACCATGCAGAAGTACCTCAATTTCCACTTCTCGGTGTCGCTCGACCTGTTCGGCCAGGAGGCCTCGACCAACGCCGCCAATTACTACACCCAGGGCGTAAAGGGCCGGTTTCTTGAAACCCGCATCGACGACGATCACCTGCTGACCGATGCCAGCTACGAGATCGATACGGCGGAGAACGGCCTTATCGTGAAGAAGACCGTGCCGGCGTTGCAGGCGCTGAACGAGCGGCTGCGCCAGGACTACATAGAAGACTGCGCCAAGGGCCTGCTGCGCTGGAACAAGGCGATCGAGCGTGCCGGTATCGACTTCGAGATGACGCTGCCGCACCGCGCCTTCAACCGCCGCATCGGCGCCTTCGCCGGCCTGCGCATCTCGCCCGACGGCCGCGTGCTTTCCGAGGCCGAGTGGAAGGCCAACGAAGGCAAATGGCTGCCGACCGACGAGGACCGCGCCTACGTCACCTCGCTGATGGGGCCGGCGGTGGTGCAGCCCGGCAAGTATGCCCACTGGATCGCGCCGCCGGCGCGCGGCATCAACAACCAGGCGAGCGATTTCGAGTACGTGCGGTTCAACTGAGGGCGATTTGTGGACACCTGGATGTAACGCTTTTGTCCACAAATCGCGATGGCCTATAACCGGGGCCCAACCCGCGAGGCCATCCCCTTGAGTCCCATCGCTTTTGCCGCCACCGCCTTCGGCCTCATCCTGGCCAGCACCATCGCCGCCGCGCTCGTGCGGACCCGGCTGCCGGAGCACCACCTCACCGGCGACTCCAAGGACGTGATCAAGCTCGCCATCGCCCTGATCGCCACCATGTCGGCGCTGGTGCTGGCGCTGCTGTTCGCCTCGACCCGCACCTCCTTCGAGCGCACCAGCGGCTACGTCAGCCGCGTGACCGCCGACATCGTCGAGATCGACCGGCTGCTGAAGCACTACGGCCCCGAGGCCGCCCCGGTGCGGGCCGCGCTGCGGACCGAGATCGACCCGATGATCGATTCGATCTGGCGCGATGCCGCCGCCCGGCGCGGCGCCGTACCCGGTCGCGAGCGCACCCACGAGGAGACCGTGCTCTACATGATCCAGGATCTCGCCCCCACGACCGGCGTGCAGCGCTCGATCCAGGCGCGCGCCCTTCAGGTCGGCGCCGACCTCACCCAGACCCAGCTCGGGCTGTTCTCCCAGCCAACCGATTCGGTCTCGAACACCTTCGTGATCGTGCTGATCGCCTGGCTGATGTTCATCTTCGCCATCTTCAGCCTGTCGTCGCCACCGAACGCGACGCTGATCACCGTGCTCGGCATCTGCATCCTGTCGGCCTCGGCGGCGATCTACCTGATCCTGGAACTCGGCATGCCGTTCGGCGGGCTGATGCAGATTTCCAGCGACGGGCTGCGCAGCGCGCTCGACTGACCGGCCCTGCCAGCCGCGCCGCCGCCTAGATCTGCAGTCGCGAGACGCTCGGCTGGTCGATGTCGGCGGGATGGGCGACGATCGCGGCGGCGGCGGCGCGCACGCCCGCCTCCGCAGTGGCCGCCGACATGCTGGGCGCGCCCAGGTTTTCCTCGAGTGCGGCGACCTCGGGCAGATGCGGCAGATGAATCCAGCCGGCACGAACCGCCAGGCCGCTCACCGCGATATGGTGCAGGATGCCGTACATCAGATGGTTGCAGCAGAAGGTGCCGGCGGCGTCGGAGATGTCGGCCGGGATGCCGGCATCGCGCATGGCGCGCACCATCGCGCGGATCGGCAGGGTGGTGTAATAGGCGGCCGGCCCGTCGGGTACCGTCAGTTCGCCCTGCATCCGGCGGCCGGCATTGTCGAGCAGCCCGTAGCGCGTGCCGTCGTTGAAATTCTGCGCGATCCGTTCCACCGTCACCATCGCGCGCCCGCCATACTCGCCCATCATCACGACCGCCTCGGGCCGCACCTCGGTGATAGCGGCACGCACGACATCGATGCAGGTGAAGAAGCTGCTCGGCACCACCCGCGCCACGATCCTGGCGCCTTCGATCTCGACTCCGTCCAGGGCCCGCGCCACATGCTCGGCGGGATTGACCGGCGTATGGCCGAACGGTTCGAAGCCCGTCACCAGGATCGTCTTCATTGCGCCGTGGTCTCCCTGAAATCCAGAGTCGCAACGATGAACCCTGGATCAATCCCACGGATGACGCAAGGCCGCCGCTCGGACGTGTAGTAATAGGCAGGCCCTACCGACGCAGGACAGGGCTATGTCAGCTCTGCCTCCGAAATCGGACAGCGGCCTGGAAAGAAAGCATTGCTACCATGTGCCAAAAGCGGGAAGTGAGCTGTGGTCTGGGCGGGTGGACCGGTCCGGCCCGCGAAGACTGCGTACGTTCAGAGCGCTGCAACAGGGACGACACCGCCACGGCCAGTACCTAATATGTAGACTAGCCGAGCTGCGGGGCCGTAGCGCCGCGAGCTTAGCCTTGGCGGAGGCCTCTTGACTGGCGAGCGAGTGACACGACGTTTGGCGGCGATCCTGGCAGCGGATGTCACTGGCTATTCGCGCCTGATGGGCCGTGACGAGAACGGCACGCACGCCCGGCTCAAGGGCCACCTGACTGAACGCTTCGAACCAACGCTGGGCCGCCATGGTGGACGACTGGTCAAGCTGACGGGGGACGGAGCGTTGGTGGAGTTCGCCAGTGCTGTGGACGCGGTTAGCGCCGCCGTCGAGTTCCAGCAAGCCATGGCGGAAGCCAACCGCGACCAGCCCACGGACACCGCTATCGTGTTTCGCATTGGCATGCACCTGGGTGACGTGATCGTCGACGACGACGACCTCTACGGCGATGGCGTAAACATCGCCGTCCGTCTTGAGGGCCAGGCGACGCCCGGCGGAATCGTCGTTTCGCGAACAGTTCACGAAGCGGTGGCTGGACGGCTCAAGGCCACATTCGAGGACATGGGGAGCCTGGCACTCAAGAATATTGACCGCCCGCTTCAGGCATTTCGGGTCGCGTGGGAGTCTGCCGATTGGGCGGTTTCCGGGCGGCCGGCGACCGCGCTACCGGCCGATGAACCGCCGCCGCTGCCCGACAAACCGTCGATTGCCGTGCTGCCCTTTCAGAACACGAGTGGCGATCCTGAGCAGGAGTATTTCGTCGACGGCCTGGTCGAAGAAATCATCACCGGCCTGTCGCGCAACAAGGCGCTGTTCGTGATCGCGCGCAATTCGTCCTTCACTTACAAAGGGCGAGCAGTCGACGTGCGGCAGGTTGGGCGCGAGCTCGGCGTACGCTATGTCTTGGAAGGAAGCGTACGCAAGGCAGGCGACCGTCTGCGCATCACCGGCCAGCTCATCGAAGCAGCAAATGGCGCGCATCTTTGGGCCGATCGCTTTGACGGCGGCGTGGCGGACATCTTCGAACTGCAGGATCAGATTACGACCCAGGTGATTGGCGCCATCGCCCCGCGGCTTGAGCTGGCGGAGATTGAACGTGCTCGACGCAAGACCGCGAACCTCGACGCCTACGACTACTACCTGCGGGCCTGGGCAGCCATTTATCGCTACTCCGACGAAGGTTCGAAAGAGGCGCTTGCCATGCTGGACAAGGCCATCGCGTTGGACCCCGACTTTGCCCTCGCGTATGCCACCGAGGCGGTCTGCTACTTCATACGACGGGCGTTTTCCTGGAGCGCCGATCCCGCACACGAAGCCGCGGAAGCCTCTCGAACAGCTCAGCGAGCAATGGAGCTAGATTCGAGCGATGCGCGGATTCTAACCTTCTACGCGCAGACACTGATCTACAATATTGGCCGGCTTGACGAAGCTGTTAGTTGTCTGGACCGGGCCCTGCGCGCTGACCCGAACTATGCGAATGCCTGGATGTGGCGAGGCAATACGAGGTCCTACCTTGGCGACGCGGAGAGAGCCATTGAGGATATTCAACAGGCGTTGCGCCTCAGCCCGCTCGACTCGACACTTTGGATCGCGCACACTGGAATGGCGAACGCCCATTTCCTGCGCGGCCGGTACGAAGAGGCTCTGTCCTGGGTGTCGATGGTGCTGCGTCAGCGCCCCAACTCGTTGAGTGCGCTGCGCGTGGCGATAGCGGCACATGCACTGGCGGGGAATCTCGATATGGCGAGGCAATTGTTGGGCCGCTATCGCGAGTTGGATCCCGATGCACGGTTGGCGAAAATGAGAGAATGGTGGTGGTTCCGCCGCGACGAAGACGTCGAGAAATACCTCAAGGGCTTTCGCCTTGCCGGGATGCCCGAATGAACGGATGGGAGGGATGACATCATGGCAATCGTGGATATCCCCAAAAGTCCTGCCGAGCTTTCTCCTGAGTGGCTGACCGATGCGCTGCAAAGCGGCGGAGCCACTAACGTCAGGGTCGCGTCGTTCGACTACGAGCCGATCGCGGCGGGTGTTGGTTTCCTGGGCAAGCTCGGCCGGTTGCGCCTTCACTACGCTAAGAACGGCAAGGGGCTGCCGCGAACGCTCATCGTCAAGCAGCCGACCCTGGACGCGAAATCGCGCCAGCTCGCCATGATGTTTCGCTTCTATGAGCGCGAGGTCTCCTTCTATCGGGACATTGGATCCGCCGCGGGCATTCGTGTTCCGACAATGCATTTCGGTACCGCCGACCCCAAAAGCGGAGACTTCGTGCTGCTGATGGAGGACCTGGCGCCGGCGCGGATCGGCGACCAGCTTGCCGGGTGCAGCGCCGAGGATGCGCGTTCCGCAGTCGGCGCCCTCGCCAAGTGTCATGCCCTTTGGTGGCGGAACCCTCGACTCGAGGCGTTTGCCTGGCTTCCGGCCACCAACGATCCGATCAATCATTTCGCCCAGTTTGCCTACCAGGGATGCTGGGAGCCGTTCGTGGAGTTCGTGGGCGAGAGGATGACGCCAGGGCTTCGGCGCACTGGCGAGGCGCTGGCGACCAACGTGATCCGCATGCTCGACGGCTTTATCGAAAGGCCGAACACACTCGTGCATGGCGATTATCGTGCCGACAACCTGTTCTTCGGCGGAACCGGGCAAGATGTACCGGCACTCGCTGCGGTCGACTGGCAGGTGAGCAGTCGCGGCGCGGGGGCTTTCGACCTTGCCTACTTCCTGTCGGGCAATGTCAGCACCGAGGTTCGCCGGTCGATCGAGATGGACCTGCTGAAGCATTACACCGACATCTTGCGCGAGAACGGCGTTCGCGAGTACGGGTTCGAGCTGTGTCTCGAGGATTATCGCTTCGGCGTGCTCTTTTGCCTGCTTTATTCGGTGATCGTCATCGGCACGCTGGATCCAACCAATGCGCGCGGTGTCGCCGTTTTTCACGCCAATTTCGAGCGCGTCGCCGCGGCGATCACCGACCTCGACGCCGACGCGATGATGCCGCGATGAAAGGAAGGACCTTAGTCGTTTGGTCGGGCGTTGCCGCCGCGGTGTTGTCAAACAGCTCGGACCGTCCGGGCCGGCGATCACCGCGCAAGAGGTGCCGCCATGTCTGCTCTGAGTCACGAGAGGATATTCCGGGGGCATCGCTGCATGTCCGCCTTGCCTCGAAAAGCGGGCGGTCCTGGATTTATGAGTCCACGCCCTAGTCGTGGCTTTCGAGAAAGTAGGTTGCTCTGGGTCTGTGTCCCTTGATCTGGATTTCGCCGCGCGAGGATGTCCGGTAGTGCTCCGAGATCATTCCCCAGGTTTCCGCAGAGATCTGGATCTTGTCGGGAACGCCTTCGGATTCCATCCGGCTGGCAAGGTTCACGGTGTCTCCCCAGAGGTCGTATGAAAACTTCTGCTTGCCGATCACGCCGGCAATGACCGCGCCGGAGTGCACGCCGATCCGGAGTTTGAGGTCCACCTTGTTCTCCCGACGAAACTCGCCAAAGGCCTTCTGCATTCCCAGCGCCAGGTCGGCAATTCTTTCGGCGTGATCGGCCACGCTGCCTTTCAACCCGGTCGCGACCATATAGGCATCGCCGATG
>ERZ890510.378-NODE-378-length-35885-cov-8.639743_pt1 | contig 35885 bp, 31 predicted proteins | sample MGYA00521265_ERZ890510 | MGnify/ENA primary metagenome ERZ890510 (study PRJEB32303, sample SAMEA104408624) | aquatic metagenome | biome: Brackish water; feature: Chemocline; material: water | place: Baltic Sea | collected 2014-10-26T21:54:00 | depth 110 m ... | reverse complement strand
ATGACTTACATGGGGTTCTAGTGGGCCCGGTAGGGATTGAACCTACGACCAATCGATTATGAGTCGAGTGCTCTAACCACTGAGCTACGGGCCCGAGTTGCAACGCAAGCGAGGGCCCGAAACGAGCCTAGCCTACAATCTGCAACAAGAACGCAAGATACGGGAGATTGAACCGAAAATTCCGGTGAGATTTATGAGAAGTATTAGGTTGGGGCGATTTTTTCTGGCCCCAGCTTAATTGAACGCCTAAATGAGGCGAAGAGAATGGCCAATAAAGGAGGGTTAATTACCCTTTGCGCGCTCAAATACAAGTTTTAGCGTTTCGATAGGTTGCCCCAGAGAGGGCATTTCCTGTTGAAACGATACAAAAGCGCCGGCGGAATCAGGAATTAAGCGAAAGTTGAAAACGGGTTTCCCCGCATCGGATAACCACGCATCATTGCGGCCAAATCGATAATCCGAGTAAACCAACCCCAAAGAATCTTCTTCTACGGCATACCATCCTTTAGAGAACCACATTAAGCGGCGAATTGCAATGTCGTCTTGATGGCCGTTCAACAAATAGGAATTACGAGGTACTGAATAAAACCCCGTCGGAGGCCTCTTGTCTAAAACGGAATATAAGCCGACCCGTATCGTATCCTGATGTAGACCCATCCCCATCCATAAAAACGTGTTGAGTGGAGTGGGCGCCGACATCACTTTTTCAACCTGAAAACCCTTTGAAGCCAAGCCTTGCCTGAAAGAACCTTGCGCGATCAGTTTCGCACTAGCGCTCCATGTCAGATAAAAACTACTAATCAACAAGCCCGCTAAATTGGCACCAAAACGCCAACGGCTGGATCGTTTAACCAGTAAAGCCGTAGTGACTCCGATTGCCAGCGGGAGGGTGTAGAAGGGATCGATAATAAAAATATTGTCGAACGAATATGGGTAGTCGGACAACGGCCAAAACACCTGTGTACCGTATACCGTGCAAATATCAATACCGATGTGGGTAAAAAACACAAAAAACGTCATTGCAATCCAGTCCATTTTGGACGTCTTGCTTTTGGGATGCACCCGTTTCAGCAGGCTTCCAATAAGTGGGGCAGCTAGAAGGGCTATCAAAATCGAATGAGAGCCTGAGCGGTGAACTGCCAACTGGGTCACAGGATCAACAAAAAATCCAATCGCAACATCTAAGTCAGGAATGGTTCCAAGAATTGCCCCCCATATCGCACCCTTACGACCTTCTTTTGTCCCAAGAAAGGCTTCTCCGATCGCAGCACCTAATACAATTTGAGTAACAGAATCCATTTGAGGAGCAGAATCTCTTGTCCCGCAGATGTTTACGACGAAGTTGTTTGACGCAAGGTAATTTATTTTCGAAGACACTCCCAAACGACCGACATAATTAATTCACATAACGAATATCTTGCGACATAAAGAAGGTGTATTTATATTTATACCTTATTAAATTAAGTCATAAACCCAGCCTTAGATGAGTCGAATAGACGAAATCGACGTTCGCATTCTTCAACTTTTGCAGGATCGCGGTCGCATTAAGCGCAACGAGATAGCTGAGAAAGTGTCCTTGTCTGTCCCTTCCGTTAGCGAGCGAATGAAAAAGCTAGAAGAGCGCGGAATAATTGAGGGATATAAAGCGATCGTCAATGCTAGGCGAGTGGGCTACGACATTGCTGCATTTATTCGGGTGATGGTGGACGGTTCGAAGCACTATTCTGGCTTCGTTGAAAAAGCCAGCAAGCTTGAGGAAGTTCAAGAAGTCCATTCGATTACGGGAGAAGGCTCCCACATATTAAGAGTGTTGATACGAAATACGTCCGGTCTGGAAAAGTTGCTTTCTACGATTCAAGGATGGCCAGGTGTGCACGGGACTTCGACTTCAATTGTGCTTTCTAGCTACAAAGACACTAGAAGCGTTCCCGTCGAACCCATGATGATCGACAATCAAGACTAACCCAATATTACTACCCTACTTAATTCCATATACGAACCATGATTCGCCACAAGTCAGATTACAACTTGGTTGCTGCCACCAAATTTTCACCAGAGGGCAACGGTATGTTGTCCGGGCCAATGGACATTGAACGCATATTTGGGGAAAACGCGTTCGGAATGGATGAAATGAAAAATCGCCTCCCCAAAGAGGTGTTTGAAAGTCTCGAGCGTACCATCGATAACGGTGACAGGATTGATCCGACCATTGCAGATTCCGTCGCGATGGCTATGAAAGAATGGGCCGTAGAAAGAGGGGCAACACATTTTACGCATTGGTTTCAGCCCCTAACCGGATCGACTGCAGAAAAACACGATTCGTTTATAACACCCAACAAAGGCGGGGGAGCGATAGCGAGATTTACAGGTAGCGAACTGATTCAAGGTGAACCGGATGCTTCTAGTTTTCCCAGTGGAGGCTTACGAGCCACGTTCGAGGCCCGAGGTTATACGATTTGGGATCCAACTTCGCCAGCGTTCATCGTTGAAAACACGAGCGGTTCATACCTAGCGATACCGACTGCATTTGCTTCATGGAGTGGCGAGGCGTTGGATGCCAAGACTCCCCTTCTTCGGTCAATGGAAGCCATTAATAAGCAAGCGCTTCGGGTATTGGAATTGTTTGGAACATCAACTGTTTCCAAAGTGACCTCCACCGTGGGCGTTGAGCAAGAATATTTTTTGATCGACGAAGAATATTACTTTCGGCGCCCTGATCTTATGACGTGTGGTCGCACTCTAGTAGGCGCAAGACCACCACGCGGGCAAGAATTGGATGATCACTATTTCGGCTCGATTCCAGATCGCGTTTTGAGTTGCATGTTGGAAACGGAAAAAGAATTGTATCGGCTTGGCATTCCGATTAAAACGCGTCATAATGAAGTTGCTCCAAGCCAGTACGAAATCGCCCCTTTATATGAAAACACGAACATTGCTTGTGATCATCAACAGTTGATCATGATTACGCTTCAGCGTATTGCGCGGCAACACGGTATGGTTTGTTTGTTGCATGAAAAACCATTTAAGGGCATCAATGGAAGCGGTAAACACAACAATTGGTCACTTGGGACGGATACGGGTTTAAACCTGTTGGAGCCCGGCGATAATCCGCACGATAACCTTCAGTTTTTGTTTTTCTGTGGAGCGGTAATAAAAGCGGTATATCGCCATCAAGATTTATTGAGGGTTTCGGTAGCCAGTGCTGCGAATGATCACAGACTTGGTGCCAACGAAGCACCGCCTGCCATCGTGTCTATATTTCTGGGTGAACAACTCGAAGACGTTTTTAACCAAATGGCAAAAGGTCCGGCGACGGAAAGCAAACAAGGCGGCTTGATGGGCCTCAGAACGCTGGTTCTTCCTGACCTTCCTCGTCATGCTGGAGATCGCAATCGGACTTCTCCGTTCGCTTTCACCGGAAATAAATTCGAGTTTAGAGCTGTTGGATCGAGTCAGAGTGTTTCATTCGCAAATACGGTTCTCAACACGATTGCCGCAGAAGCGCTTGAGGAAATGGGAGGCCAGTTGTCGGCTAAGTTAGATGCTGGTGAGTTGCTGGAAACAGCCGTACTCGACGTGGTGCGGGATACGGTTCACGAGTCGAAAGCCATTATTTTTGGCGGAGATAATTACTCCGAGGAATGGCAAGAAGAGGCTTCTCGGCGTGGGCTGTTAAATCTGCGAACTACGCTGGACGCTTTAGAAACTTTTATCTCGCCAAAGAACATTCAGCTGTTCGAAACCTACGGTGTGCTTACAGAGGCAGAGCTTCGAAGCCGAGAGGAAATCTGGGTTGAGCAGTATTTTTTAACCATTAATATTGAGGCGGAAACTACCGAATCGATGGCCCGGACTATGGTGATGCCGGCCGCTTCTAGGTATTTGGGAATGCTGACTAAAACCATGCTGAATGGTCAAAAGGTTGGAATTTCAACGAAAGGGGTTAAAGATGTGGCCGACCATATGTCGGCCTATATCGATGAGCTCCAAGAGGCACTTGGAATTTTGATTCGCGCCAATAAAAATCTTGGCGGAGAATCGGTTCATGAAAAAGCTCATCATATGCTCCACAACGTGATTCCTGCTATGAATAACGTTCGTCACGTAACAGATCGTTTGGAACGGATAACTGCTGGGGATTTATGGCCATTGCCAAAATACCGCGACATATTGTTTGTGAAATAAAGAATCTGAAATCGCTTCTTGGATCTGCACAATCGAAGGTGGCAGAAATCTTCAAAAAACTCAGGCTCGGCCGCGCTCGCGCGGCCGAGCCTTTTGATTTGAATCGTCCTGGGATTCGTCATCGTTCATGTCCAGTAGCACTTCCGACATGGTTGTGCGAAAGCTCAGCGGCTCGTTTTAAAATGGACCCAATTTCCTTTTCATCGTACAATTTCATTGTTGCGCTGCTCTATTTTGGCATCCTTATAATACGGGCAAATTATATTGTTGGTACGATTTATTGACGAAACGCAACCTAGGCCCATTGAATTCGTCTTTGCAGCATGCCCCGGATAATTTGGAAGCGTTTTTTAATTCGGGCAACGACGATTCAGATTAGTTGCTATCTTAGAGACTTCTGTCGTGTTTTTAACCTATAGAACCATCATCGGATGCCCAAGGGCAGTCAAGACAATTCACCTTCAGTCTCCAGCCAACAAGATCGGACTCTGGTTGAGTTAGCCCTAGAGGGTGACCAGCAGGCGTATCAAAAGTTGATGGAGAAGTATAGTGGTGCGCTTACCCGCCACGTACAAAAAATGGTGCGCCGTCAAGGCGAAGTAGATGATTTAGTTCAGGAGTGTTTTATTAAGGCTTTTTCGGCATTAAAATCATATTCTGCCGATTATGCTTTTTCAACTTGGCTCTATAAAATAGCCACCAATCACACCATCGATTTTTTGCGCAAACGCAAGCTCAAAACGATGTCGATTGATGCTCCCATCAACACAAAAGATGGCGAAGTGGAATTCGAATTACCGGACACGAGCTATCGTCCGGATCGCCACATTGTTGAAGATGAGCGAAAAATGCTGATTCAGGAGGCAATAGAGTTCCTGCCAGAAAAATATCGTAGGGTTATTATGATGCGTCATCAGCAGGAAAAATCGTACGAGGAAATCGCCCAAGAGTTGGATTTGCCTCTGGGCACAGTGAAAGCACATATTTTTCGAGCCAGGGCACTGCTTTATAAATATTTGCGCGACAAACGATACAGTTTGTAATTCATATTCTGAGTGGTTTCACACGTAGAATCGTCAGGTTTTGGTATCTTAAAGCTTCCTCAAAATCCCGCGTATTAGATCATGTTAGAAAGGTATACTCGGCCAGAGATGGCTAAAATTTGGAGTGAAACGGCGCAATTTGACGCGTGGTTGGAAGTCGAAGTCGCTGCCTGTGAGGCTTGGTCACGATTGGGTGTGATCCCTGCGCCAGATGTTGACCTCATTCGTAAAAATTCGAAATTTGACGTAGATCGAATCCACGAGATAGAAGAAATTACGCGTCATGACGTGGTTGCCTTCACCCGTTCGGTGAGTGAGTCTCTCGGTGACGAGCGTAAATGGATTCATTACGGTCTTACATCTTCGGATGTCGTTGATACCGCTTGGTCGATCCGCCTAAAAAAAGCCAATGCTCTAATTTTGGCTGAATTGGATCGCATGATCGATGTTCTAGGGCGACGGGCAAACGAGCACCGGCATACCCTAATGATGGGACGTACGCATGGGATTCATGCCGAGCCTACCACGTTTGGAGTCAAGTTGGCGTTGTATTACTCTGAAATGAAACGTAACCGCGAACGCTTTGTAGCCGCGGCAGAGGGCGTCCGAGTAGGAAAGGTTTCTGGCTCAGTCGGGACGTTTGCTCACGTTCCAATGGAAGTGGAAGAAATAACTTGTGAGCTGCTGGGCTTAAACGTCGCTGCGGTATCTACACAGGTGTTACAACGTGATCGTCATGCTCATTACGTCTCTGTGTTGGCATTAATTGGTGCCACACTCGAAAAAATGGCAGTCGAAGTTCGGGGCCTTCAAAAATCAGAAGTTCGAGAGGTCGAGGAAGCGTTTAGAAAGGGGCAGAAAGGATCGTCAAGTATGCCCCATAAGCGTAATCCGATTGGATCGGAAAATGTGACCGGCTGTGCCCGGCTTCTCAGGGGATATATGATCGCAGCGTATGAAAACGTGGCGCTATGGCATGAGCGCGATATTTCCCATTCGTCAGCAGAACGAGTGCTTCTGCCGGATGCTACGACGGTGTTACATTATGCACTGCAACGCTTTACTACGCTGATGGACAATCTAGTTGTGTTCGATCAAAACATGCGTCGAAACATGCAACGCACGTTTGGGCTCTACAATAGCCAGCGCGTTCTCAATAAACTGATCGACAAGGGATTAATGCGCGAGGATGCGTACGACCGGGTTCAACATTGTGCTATGACATCTTGGGAAGAAGAACGCTCTTTTATGGACCTTGTTTTAGATTCTAAGACCATCCGGGAAGAGTTGTCTGAAGCTGAAATTCGGGATTGTTTTGATGATGAGTACCATTTGAAACGAATCGATCAAATTCTGGCTAGAGTAGGCCTTTAGATCGTTTTATTTCGTTGGTACGTCACACTTTTGGTACGTAACGAAGGCAAACCCTTCTCGGGCATCTCGGGCTGTTTCTTCGTACATCGAACCAATTAGATGCTCATAAGGAGGGAAGTATACGTCACCCTCGTGATCGCCATCTACAAGCGTCAACTCAAGTCGGTCTGCAGTGGGCAAAAAAGATGCGTACACATTAGCGCCCCCTGTTATAAAAAGTTGTTCAACATCCTGAACAGCTTCTAGCGCCTCTGAAATTGAACTATAGGCCTCAACGTTGTCCCACTCAGGCCATGTAGAGCCGTGTGCCAAAACCAAATTTCGCCGTCCTGGCAATGGTTTTCCGTTCTGGTGAATCAAGGACTCAAATGTTCTCTTCCCCATCAGTACTGGGCGTCCAGATGTCAGCGCTTTAAACCGTTTTAAGTCCTCGGATATATGCCAGGGTAACTCCATTCCTTTCCCAATAACTCTGTTTTTCGCACCAACGGCCGAAATGATAATAATTTCAGGTCGCTTCATTAAACTGCTACCGGCGCTTTGATAGAGGGGTGAAATTTATAGTCCACTAGTTCGAAATCCTCGTATTCGTACTCGAAAATGGACGCGGGGCGCCTTTTGATGCGAAGTGTAGGCAATGGAAAAGTGGTTCGGGACAGCTGCTCTTCGATTTGTTCGATGTGATTGAGATACACATGGGCGTCGCCAATGGTATAAACCAATTCTCCGACCTCTAAATCGCACTGCTGGGCAATCATGTGGGTTAAAAGTGCGTATTCGGCAATATTAAACGGTGCGCCAAGAAATAGATCGTTTGAACGGATGTACAGACTACAGGAAAGCTTCCGTGGTGAGTTCGAGCTCTGAGGTCCTACCCAAAACTGGTAAAACATGTGACATGGAGGAAGAGCCATATCCTCAATATCTGCAACATTCCAGGCGTTTACGATATGGCGCCGCGAATCTGGATTCGTCTTAATACTGTCGATGACATTTTGAATCTGATTTATTTCTCGGTCATCCTTGCCCTGCCACCGAATCCATTGTTTGCCATAAACCGGACCAAGATTACCGTCTGAATCAGCCCAAGCATCCCAGATGTGTACGTTGTTGTCGACCAAATACTTGATGTTGGTCGCTCCCTTGAGAAACCATAACATCTCTACTGCTAGCCCTTTGAAGTACACTTTTTTACTAGTGACAATCGGAAATCCTTTTTGAAGATCGAATCTCATTTGATAGCCAAATACAGAAAGTGTACCCGTCCCTGTCCGATCTTCCTTTTTCAGTCCGTTTTCTTTGACGATTTTAAGTAGATCGAGATACTGTTTCATAGAAGCTCAACGCTGAGGATCTTTTAAGATGGGCGGCTTTAAATGGCATCCTAATCGACGGACTTCCCATTTGATGTAAATCGAATCGGAATTGGTCGGTTTCAGAATCCATATTCGCCATAGAATCAATGAATTTTTGGAGTTCCATTAATTCCCAGAAACTGTAATCTACGAAATCGTCCTATGAACATCGATCCGAATTTGCATCAGAAACAAGGAGTAAATCACCTGAACAAAGTTTTAGGATTTGCACCGATGGTGGAAGAAGAAGGAAAAGCCACCGTTCACCTTACTGCAGAAGACTGGCATGTTGTTGCGGATACGCTATTCCACATGAATACTGCCTTAGAAATTCTTCCGAAAGCTATTTTAGGAAGTAAGCTCCTAGCTGAAAGCCAACAGATCGAACTTCAAACTGAAAATTGCTTGATTACTATTGAGATGATTTAATTGACTCCTGCTTTGAGATTAAATTTTGGAATTTCGACTTTAAATCGCTCACCATGACCCTTTTCCATGGTATAGGTACCCTCCATGTGGCCAACAAAAGTTTTTAAAACACAGTAGCTGTTGTACTCATGGGACTCGCCCGGTGAAATCACTGGTTGTTTTCCAATGACACCCTCGCCTTCGACTTCTTGAACCTGACCATTGGAATCGGTGATGTACCAGTGCCGGCGGAGTAATTGAATATCTTCAAGTCCAAGGTTTTCAATTCGTACGAAGTACCCAAAAACGAATCGCTTTCCGATAATATCAGACTGTCCATCCAGATAAACTGGACGCACGGTTACTTGAATGTCTCTTGTTATGGCTTGGTAAGGAATCATGTAGAAGAGGTTGTTGTCGGCTTGCCAAAATAGGTCTTCCTTGTTCTAATCTTAAGACTACACAATTGTTCATTTGTTTAACTTCGCACAAGAAGAAAAAATGGGCTACCTTTACTCTGAATTGTCCGACACCGCCGCTTCTACTTAAACAGTTCGAAATAAAATAGATGGCCCTTAAATCGGTTGAGACGCTGCCCGAAGCTACCGTGCTTTTTGCCGGGGACTCCGGAGACGGAATGCAGCTTACTGGAACACAGTTCACACTTGCCACTGCGTATGCCATGAATGATTTGGCGACGCTTCCTGACTTCCCAGCCGAAATTCGAGCCCCCATTGGCACGACTTATGGTGTTAGCGGATTTCAACTTCATTTTGGTTCGGTTGATATTCGAACTCCTGGCGATGAAGTGGACCTGCTAATCGCGATGAACCCCGCCGCTTTGAAGGTGAACCTGGACCGGGTTCGCATGGGCGGGACCATTTTGGTCAATAGCAACACGTTCGAAAAGAGGAATTTTGGGCTCGCGAACATGATTTCCAACCCATTGGAAGATGGATCCTTGGATAAATATCGTGTTATTCAAGTTGAGATTACGCGGCTAACGCGCGAGACACTCAAGGATTTTGACTTGAATCAAAAAGAGATCGATCGTTCCAAAAATATGTTCGCGTTGGGCTTGGCTTTATGGTTGTATTCACGGCCCGTGGAACCGGCAAAAAAATGGATATCGGCCAAGTTCGGGAAAAGCCCCCTTATTCGAGACGCCAACCTTGAACTACTGAAAAAAGGATATCATTTTGGCGAGACCACCGAGCAATTTGTTACTCGGTATGAAGTTGCGCCAGCCAAACAAAAGCCGGGCAGATATCGTGCAATTATGGGTGTTCAGGCTTTGGCCTTGGGAATTGCAGCAGCTGCCAGCAAAAGTGGGATTCAAATATTGTATGGGTCTTATCCTATCACACCTGCTTCTGACATTTTACACTCGCTTGCCAAATACAAAAACCAGGGTATTGTTACGATCCAGGCCGAAGACGAAATCGCGGCGATTGGAACAGCCATTGGAGCTTCATTTGGTGGGTCACTTGGTATTACCGGTACGTCCGGACCTGGGATCGCATTAAAAGGTGAGGCGATGGGACTCGCCCACATTATTGAATTACCACTGGTTGTAATTAACGTTCAACGCGGAGGGCCTTCCACTGGTTTGCCGACAAAAACGGAACAATCTGACTTGCTTCAGGCCCTATATGGTCGAAATGGTGATGCTCCAATTCCAGTTATAGCGGCAAGTACACCAGGTGACTGCTTTATCGTAGCCTATGAGGCCTGTCGTATTGCAGTTAAATACATGACACCAGTCATGCTGCTTTCTGATGGGTATTTGGCAAACGGTTCGGAACCTTGGCTTATTCCCAACCCAGATGATCTTGTCCCTTTTGATGTTTCATATGCCGAGAAAACGAATACAACTGTAGATGGAGAAGATGTTTTTTGGCCCTATTTGAGGGATAAAACGACGTTGGCTCGTCCGTGGGCAAAACCTGGCACCGCTGGGCTAGAGCACAGAGTAGGTGGTTTGGAAAAGCAAGAAGGTTCCGGAGTTGTTTCCTACGAGGCGGACAATCATGAGTATATGATCAAGATTCGGGCGGAAAAAATTCAGCGCATTCAGGCCGAAATTCCTCCCATTGAAATATATGGTGATCCCGACGCCGATCTTCTCATCATTGGATGGGGGTCAACTAAAGGGGCTATTGAAGCGGGAGTTTCTCGTTCCATCAAAGCTGGTCAAAAAGCTGCCTCGATTCATCTTCGTTTTCTGAATCCGCTGCCAGCCGATTTAGGCGAAGTACTCGGTCGATTCAGTCAACATCTAGTTCCCGAGCTTAATAATGGACAGCTGGTCAAGGTGCTTCGTGATCAGTTCTTATTGCCCATGGAAGCCATGAACAAAATCCAGGGTCGTCCTTTTGGACCTTCGGAGATTGCCACTAAAATTGAAGAAATGATAGGTTAGTCACGCACATGTCCGACAACAAGCCTGATTCAAAATCGACCAATGGTCAAAAGCCGACCTTTCCGCCTGGAATGAAGCCCAAAGGCCCCTCTTCGGGTCCGAAGCTACCGCCTGGAATGAAGCCCAAGGGGCCCCCTTCGGGACCTCCGAAAAGCGGTTTAACTGGACCTGTCGGCGGCGACGGTGCAAGCGTGGCGACCAAAGCAGACTTCACTTCAGACCAAGACGTACGATGGTGCCCTGGCTGTGGGGATTATGCCATCTTGGCCACTGTTCAGCGGTTAATGCCCGAACTGGGTGTGCCTCGTGAAAATGTTGTGTTCATCTCTGGAATTGGATGTTCGAGCCGTTTTCCGTACTACATGAACACGTATGGAATGCACTCCATTCACGGTCGGGCTCCGACTATCGTAACCGGTTTGAAGTCGGCTAGGCCCGATCTAGATGTTTGGATGATAACTGGCGATGGCGACAGTCTCTCGATCGGTGGAAATCATATCATCCATATCATGCGACGCAATGTGAACGCGCAGATTATCCTGTTCAATAATCAAATATATGGCCTTACTAAAGGACAGTATAGCCCCACGTCTGAGGTAGGTAAGGTTACTAAATCCTCACCGTTTGGCTCGTTGGATCATCCTTTTAACCCAATTGCCTTGGTGTTGGGCGCAGAAGCTTCATTTGCTGCAAGGACAATGGACCGTGATCCTAAACACATGAAAAAGATGTTTATGAGGGCCCATGATTATCGCGGAACAGGGTTTGTAGAGGTGTATCAAAACTGTAACATCTTCAATGATGGTGCATTTTTCCAATTCACCGAGAAAGAATCTAAATCGGACCGGACCATTTACTTTGAACACGAGAAACCATTGGTTTATGCAGGTGGAACCAAGGGGCTTCGGTTGGACGGATTTAATCTAGAATCGATTGATCTGGAAAATGGCAATCTTGGCGTTGACGATTGTTTGGTGTACGACGAAACGTCGAGGGAATTAGCCGGAATTATGGCCAGGGTTCATTGGAAACCAGATCTTCCGCAGCCTTTTGGAGTTTTCTATCGCGAAGACCGACCTAGTTATGACGATCTGTTACACGATCAGATTAACGCAGTGATTGAGCGTTCCGGCAAGGGCTCATTGAAGAAATTATTAGAAGAAGGTGAGACATGGGAGATCACCTAGCTGTGTGAATCCTCTGCAAACGTTGATTTCAAAGGGATATTGATCGTATATTTCCCGGCTCCCCGTTAAGTACGTGTGGTCTTTTTTGATTACGCGGATAGTTGATAGACATTTTGCCCCCGCAAAAGCGCGCGATTTTAGACTTATGAAAAAGGATATCCATCCAAATTACCACCCGTTGCAAGTTAGCTTGGCCGACGGAACTACTTTTACGACTCGTTCAACCATGAAGGTCGAATCTTATTCTTCAGAAGTTGACTCGACAAATCATCCGTTTTACACCGGAAAGCGTCAATTTGTTGATACGGCAGGACGAGTTGAAAAATATAAGCGTCGTTACGGCTCCAAGACTGCAGAAGACGCAGAAGCTACAGAAGCTACAGAAGCTGCAGAAGCTGCAGAAGCTGCAAAGTAAAGCAGATTGGCTGTTCGTCGATTCTGTTTTGGGCGTTTTGTCAAAATTACCATTTGGTCAAGCGCTGTTCATGCAGGAATCATGTTGTATCAAGCGTTGCAAGATTCGGCAGAATCAGACAATCTTTACGGGGACATTCCGGCCCTCTTTCTTGTGGCGGGTGTGCTTTGGTTTTTGCTTCCTCGAGATTGATCTTTAAGTTCCGTTTTTTAAAGCCCCTTGTTACAATAGTAACGAGGGGCTTTTTTGCGTATTTTTTCGACCACGCCTTTTAAATGAGATCGTGAAGTCCAAAAGAAAGCATAAATCGAGGGCAATGCAGACGTCTAGAAAGGAAGACTGATTTTCTAGCCAAGTACAAATAAGGTATGTCAGGGCATAAAGGAATAAACATCATTGATCTCATTCTCAGAAAGCGAAACAAAGGTGTTTTGTCGCGGGACGAGATTGTGGCTTTCATCGAAGGGTATACACTCGGGCAAATTCCAGATTACCAAGTTTCAGCATTACTTATGGCCTCATTCTTGAATGGAATGAATGAGGATGAAATGGTAGGTCTCTTAGAGTCCATGATCAACTCCGGCGAGGTGTTAGACTTTTCAGACATACCTGGCCGCAAAGTCGACAAACACTCTACGGGGGGCGTTGGAGACAAGACTTCGATCATCCTTGCACCTATTGTGGCCAGTTGCGGCGTTCCGGTTCCAATGATTTCCGGTCGAGGCCTAGGTCATACCGGAGGGACACTGGATAAACTAGAGTCTATCCCTGGATTTTCGACTCAAATGAATGTCCAAGACTACAGATCTCAACTTAAAGAGATTGGCTTAGTCATGATCGGGCAGACAGATGAAATTGCGCCTGCGGATAAAAAATTATACGCCCTTAGAGATGTTACCGGAACGGTTGAATTTATTCCTTTTATTGCAGCGTCGATCTTGTCAAAGAAGTTGGCCGAAGGTATAAATGCGCTTGTTTTAGATGTGAAGTTCGGTTCAGGGGCGTTTATGTCAGATGAACAAGACGCCCGCAAGTTGGCAGAAACACTCACTAATTTGGGTGAGCGTTTTGGAACGGACACGGTTGCATTGCTCACAGACATGGATCAGCCTATGGGGTATGCAGTTGGAAATTGGCCTGAAATAAATGAAGTCATTTCGTGCTTGCATGGCCATGGCCCCCAAGATGTTATGGAAGTCACCCTTGCTCTGGCTTCTGAAATGTTGTTGGCTGGTCGAGCCGCCAATTCAATTGATGAAGGACTTTCCATGGCTGAAGAGGCCATTGATTCAGGCCGCGCTTGGGCTAAATTTGAAGAACTTGTACAAAAACAGGGGGGGGCGGTTGAAAGTATTCGTCAGCCTCATAAAAGAGACGTAGATCGAAAAGAAATTGAGGTTCTAGCGCCTTGCGATGGTATGATTTGCCGGATTGATGCGAAAATCGTGGGCAGATCCGCTGTAAGCCTTGGCGCGGGAAGAATGCAAAAGGAGGATTCTGTAGATCCGCTTGCTGGTATTATCCTTAAAGTTTCAGCAGGACAAATGGTGTCTAAAGGAGAAAAAATCGCTAGTATTCAAGCGACTACCTCTGAGCGCCTAGAACGGACCATGGACCAGCTTTTACCCGCTTTTGAATTTGGAGAAGAATGCGAATTTCGTATCTCGCGAATAAAAGATCGGTATGCAGATGGCACTTGGTTGAATCCATAGCGCATACTTTTCGTAGGAAGTCGAAGTTAGAAGCAAAAAAAGCCAGAAAGAGGCTGTTTTGTGTCCTTGATGATTGTATTTAGATGATTGATTCAACAACATCATTATATTCGCTGAAGGGATAAGGACTCCCGTTAATAATACACTTTAGAAAGACATGTCGATGTGGTCACGATTCAAACGATTTGTTAAGTCCGTTTTTGGAGGCGCTATCTCTGCGCTTGAAGACCCAAAACTGATATTAGAACAGAACATTCGAGATCTGAATGATCAGGTTCCGAAAATGAACGAAAATATTGCGTCGGTGAAAGCAAACGTCATGTTGCTTCAAAAAGAAGTCCGTAAGTACGAGAATGAACTCGCGGATATGACAGCCAAAATCAGAGCTGGAATTCAGGCCAACCGAGACGATATCGCCGAGCGATATGCTATGCGTTTGGAATCAGGTAAAGAGAACTTGGCATCAACTAAAGATCAGTTGAAGTATGCATCTGCTGCATACGATAAAGCGCTTCAAGTAAAAAAAGCCTTTATGCGTGAAAAAGAGCGCAAAATTGCTGAAGCCAAAGACGCGTTACGTGCTCATGAACGTGCGAAGTGGCAGGCTAAAGTGGCTGATACTCTTGAATCATTTGAAGTGGGCGGTATTGACCAGACCCACGACGAAATGATTAATCGTTTGCAAGAGCAGACTGCCCGCAGCGAAGCTCGGATGGAAATGGCGCTCGACTCAGTCGATACTGAAGCGTTACAAATCGAAGAGGATGCCCATAAAATTCGTGCAGCTGAAGTCGTAAAACAGTTTAAACTCGAAATGGGTATGGGAGATACGAGTGGGGCGAAAGAAGAACCACAAATTGACCTTACTGAATCGGAGTCCGAGTCGGAGTCGGCAGGCAAAACAATTGGAAAACAGCGTACACAGAATTAGGAATCACCAATGACTCCTGAAGAATATCAGAAACTGAAAGAGGCCGAAAAGGATCATCTTCGAAAATTTCGCGAACTGAAGAAGGTTCACGGCCAAGCCATCCAGCAGTCGAAGATTTCCAAAGCCGTAACCGACATGGCAACGGGAATGACCAATCTGTATGATGAACACCGTGAAATGCTGGATCGTCTTCAGATGGATACGCTGAAATCCGAAGCTCGAATGGAGGTGGCCCTAGATTCTGTGGAATCCCTGGACTTCCTAGATTCAGAGTCAAGTCCAACAGCGTCACAGGACGCCGCAGCATTGGCCACCGACGAAGAAGCCGTCCGAAAGGCGAGGGCTCAGGCCTTGGTACGGCAAATGAAAATGGAGGGTGGTGCCTCGATGGAGGACGTTTCCTCAAAGCCTACGCCTTCTAAATCAAGTTCACTCGGCAATACTTTGCCGGGCAGAACGCCAATCACGGATAAGCCCAAACCGACAACTTCGTCAAATTTGCCCGAAAAGACTATCGGTCGAATGAAACCATAAAGCCTATTTCCGTTAAACAATAGTTCGGTTCGAACCATTTTGCCTTGGAAGTCTTTTAGTTTTACTGCATAACCTATTGAAAAATCGAGAACTGGATATCAATTACACCAAAGAAGCGTTTCTGCATCCGTGGAATCTGACTTTTTTGATTGTATCCATGTTGGTTGCTTTTAGCGTCAGCATGACTGGTGCTACATGGCCTTTTGATGCAGCGCTAATTTTCACAGCGGGAGCTGAATTAGCTTTTTTGGGGACACTTCCAAGGAATGAACGATTTCGGAAAGCCATTCGGTCGCGTCGAGCAGCCGAGCACGCTAAGCCACCTTCTCAAAAAGAGTTGTTCCAAACTTTAACCGCCCCTCATCGTCGGCGGTATGCAAAGTTGAGAAAGACGGAAAAAGATATTCGGGGCAACTACCAGAAGCTTAATTACGCTTCCCAGGGCCTGCTGGATTCTCATCTCAAGAAAATTGACGGTCTTTTAGAGTCGTACCTCAAGCTTTTATATCAAAAAGAACGCTACGAATATTCGACCTCATCGGGAACGGAATTAGAAGTGATCCGATCAATTGATGAGATTCGAATCGATATGGAGGATGATTCTCCCCGCGTTCGATCCATCAAGGCCCGTCGCCTAAAAATCCTTGAGCAAAGACTGGAGCGTTCCAAAAGGGGTCAAGAAAACCTGGAAATCATTGAAGCGCAGCTCGAAACGATTGAGGATGTAGTGAAATACATTCACGAACAGTCATTGACTCTTCGGAATCCGGAAGAAATTTCGTTCCAACTCGACACGTTGCTTTCAGAGGTTGAAGAAACTCAAGCGTCCGTGCAGGAGCTCGAAGAAGTGTTCGGCAATCCGTCAGATCTATTGAATGAATTGGATACATTCGAGGAGCCAGTCAGTGAAGCGTCACTTTCTTCCGGTTCGCGTGCGAGAGAATAGGTTAAAAACACGTACTTTTAACGTATAGACCTCCATCCCAAATTTTGTCGCTTAGCGCATAATATGTCTTATTCTACTCTTCTTGTCGAACTCGATTCAGCGGGTGTGGCTATTGTAACGATCAATCGGCCTGATAAGCTTAATGCCCTAAACGCTGAAGTTATTGCTGAATTAGACGACTGGTTTAGTAAAGCCGCGTCGAATGAGTCAGTTAAAGGTGTCATCTTGACTGGGGCGGGCCCAAAGAGTTTTGTTGCCGGTGCAGATATTTCTCGATTCAAATCTTTGGGTCTAGTAGAAGGCAAACAATTTGCTGAATACGGCCAACAGGTTTTTAGTAAGATTGAAAACCTCGGAAAACCTGTTATTGCGGCTGTGAATGGATTTGCGCTTGGTGGTGGAAGTGAGTTAGCGTTGGCATGTCACCTACGTGTTGCATCAACGAATGCCATTTTTGGACAGCCAGAAGTTAATTTAGGAATTATCCCAGGGTACGGCGGAACCCAGCGGTTACCCCGCCTTGTTGGGAAAGGAATTGCGACTGAACTCGTGTTAACCGGCGCAATGATTGACGCGCAAAGGGCACACTCAATTGGCCTAGTTAATCACGTTTTTGAGCCCGAGGCTCTCATGGAAGGAGCCCAAAAATTGCTTCTCAGCATCATGGGAAAGGCCCCAATTGCAATCTCGCTTTCATTAGAGGCGCTTCGCGCCTCCGACCTACCACTCGCCGAAGGACTTCGTCATGAAGCAGCGTTGTTTGGCAAGGCCTGTGCAACAGCCGACTTTCAAGAAGGCGTGGATGCATTTTTAAACAAGCGGAAAGCCGATTTCAAAGGCCGATAATGATTTGTCTCGATATCGATAATATCCAAAAAAGGGAACACACGGCGACATCCTTGCTCAGCCGATAACCATGGAAATCACTCTAATCTTGGTGACTCTTGTTCTCAGCGCGTTTTTTTCCGGTTCGGAAATTGTTTACGTGACTGCAAATCGACTTCGTGTCGAAGTGTTTGCACGTCGGGGTGGGGTAGTTGGTAGGGTTGTCTCGCAATTTCTTGAAGACCCCGCGACACTACTGACAACCACATTGGTTGGGAATAACTTTGCTCTCGTTATTTATTCGACTTTGATTGCTCTGTATTTGGAAGGACCGTTTCAATCATTTTTCTTCGAAACTCTTGGGCTACAACCAGGAGCCGCAAGCGTTCTGGCATTTACGACGCAAACGATATTGGCTTCGTTCGTAGTTTTAATTGTCGGGGAGATGATTCCCAAATCCATATTGAGAGAAATCCCAAACAGGGCCGTATTTGCACTGGCCATACCACTTAAAATAAGCTACTATTTATTGCTTCCAATGATCGTTGTAGCCCGGTGGTCAGCAATACTTCTAATGAGGGTTTTGAAAGCAGATTCAGAATCATTTTCTCAGTTTTTGAGACGAGATTTTGAACTTATGATTGAAGAAAGCAAACGCACCGGGGAGCTGGATTTGGATGAAGATGAAAGCACTTTGCTTTCCAATGTGTTTGCTATGAGTACGATTCTTGTGAAGGAATCAATGTGCCCAAGAACTGATATTGTTGCATTAGAAGAAAGCGTCAGTGTCTCCGAGTTGAGGCAATTGTTTGTTGCATCCGGGCATTCCAAGATTCCAATTTATCGAGAAAACATCGATAAGATAGTCGGTGTCGCTTTTGCCTACGACCTGTTTCATGAACCTGCTTCATTGTCGGAGATCCTGCGCCCAGCAACGTTCGTCCCGGAAACCAAGCTCTCAAAAGAACTCCTGAAGGAATTTTTGGAGCGAAAAACGTCCATCGCCATCGTGATTGACGAATATGGCGGCACCGCCGGGTTGGTTACAAGTGAAGATTTGTTAGAAGAAATATTTGGTGACATTCAGGACGAGTTTGACAACGAGGACAACACCTTAAAACGGATCAATCCGAGAACCGTTGTTGCCAGCGGTCGAGTCGATATCGACGAACTCCAAGAAAAAATGGAAATTCAGCTCCCAAAAGGTGATTACGAAACGATTGCAGGATACGTTTTGGAAAAACTTGGGGCCATCCCCGAAATCCGGGCAGAGTTCGAACTAGATGGCTTTTCATTTACAATCCTGCGGGCAACTGCCAATCGCATAGATCTTGTTCGTATTACGAGTACGCCTGACGCCGATGCGTCAAATAATTAAGCTAACCTCTCGATTGCCGTAGATGTGCTGCCACTAGCTTTAGGTGACACTCTACCTTGGATGCTCCCTCCATGTCGTCTAGTCGCTTCTCGGGGCCTGAGGGCATCTTCGGGGGGCTAATTCTGCCCATCCACATCAGCATTACGTTTTTAAGCACCGCACCCGTCGGAAATATCCCCGGAAGCAGATGTGCCGCATAAAACGCTGTTTTACGCTCTAATCGTGCCCCAATCTGCCTGCCTTCCTCACCTCGACTCAGATCACCGCTTTCTATCATAGTGGCCCCAATCAAGTAATCTCGATATAGAAAGGGGGTAATCATCAGCGACTCAGCAAGATCTGACTCTTCGGGAGCAACAGCTTCGACTGTTCTAGCCGAGGCTACGGCCAGCAAACAAATAGACTCCTCGGCCACCAATTCAGCTTCAGCGGAATCCATGAGAAAAAGGGCAAGTCCTGAAATCTCTTGCGAGACGGCGAGAATTCCCAGCGTCGAAAATATGGCGGGTTGAGCGGCTGACACGTCCTAGAGAGATCAGTCTTTTTTATGTGAATGGTCGTCTGTTCCGCCTATGGACCGTCTCATATGTGTATCTGCCTCAATATTTTTCATGGTATAATAATCCATGATTCCGAGGCGACCACTCCGAAACGCTTCTGCAATAGCTAACGGGATTTGGGCTTCAGCGGCTACAACTTTAGCTCGCTGTTCTTGCACAAGGGCCAACATTTCCTGCTCATGAGCAACGGCCGCGGCGCGGCGCTCTTCGGCTTTTGCTTGGGCAATTTTTAAGTCTGCTCCGGCTTGATCTGTCTGGAGTTTGGCCCCGATGTTTTCGCCAACATCTACATCTGCGATATCGATAGACAAAATTTCAAACGCGGTACCCGAATCCAGTCCTTTGGCCAACACCACTTTTGAAATTGAATCGGGGTTTTCAAGGACGGCTTTGTGCGTCTCAGACGATCCAATGGTCGACACAATTCCTTCGCCAACACGTGCGATGATGGTTTCTTCTCCAGCGCCACCGACGAGGCGTTCGATGTTAGCACGGACCGTTACGCGCGCTATTGCCCGCACCTGAATCCCATCCTTGGCAACAGCAGAAATAGCAGGCGTTTCGATCACTTTTGGATTCACAGAAGTTTGGACAGCCAAAAACACATCACGTCCAGCTAGATCAATTGCGGTAGCCCGTTCAAACGTCAAATCTATGTTGGCTTTGTCAGCAGAAATCAAAGCATTGACAACTTTTTGAACCTGCCCACCGGCCAAATAGTGTGCTTCCAACTGCTGAGGATCAACGAAAATGCCAGCTTTATGTGCTGTAATCAATGGCCGAATAATGAGTACGGGAGGTACTTTCCGTAGTCTCATTCCCATCAGGTCTCGTATGAGTTTGACTCGGACGCCAGAAAAATAGGCGGTGACCCAAAGTCCCAGAGGGATGAAATACATGAATATGATCAAGCTGAGCATGATGATGCCGATCACCATGACGCCAGTTGCGGTCAGTAAATTTTCCATAACTATGCTATGTCCTGTTTTCGATAATCTCCACTGGCACCGCCTGTTTTGGCGAGAAGGTGGATTTGATCTATCGTAATGTCTTTTGTGATGGCCTTACACATGTCATACACGGTAAGCGCGGCAATTGAAACGGCTGTAAGTGCCTCCATTTCAACGCCCGTTGGTCCTAAGCTTTTTGCAAATGACCGAATTTCAATAGCGGATTCAATTTCAAGTAGAGTAAGCTCAACATCAATACTCTGAATTTGAACAGCGTGACACAAAGGAATGAGACGAGAGGTCTCTTTTGCTCCCATTATTCCAGCGATTTGAGCAATAGAAACAACGTCGCCTTTGCGTAGGGTATTATCTTTGACCTTCTGAAAGGCGTCGTGACCCAAAATGACCTTGCCAATTGCAATAGCCGTCCGAACCGAATCCAATTTGGCCGAAACATCAACCATGTGGACTCCGCCGTCTGGATTAACATGAGTAAACGAGGCCATAGGTGCCGGTATCGGTTGATCTGCCTAATTCGTGAGATTACTGGTACGAATGCGGTCGTGCTCGGTTCAGCCCAAATCAATTAAAATCAAGTAAGATTTTAAAGCTTGTGAATTGTGGCGAATTCACCCTCCAATTAGAATCATGGGCCGGTTGTCCGACTTCGCAATTTCATGCATTCCCGCGTGTGATGCCTTTTTTTTACTAATTGCGTTGTATATGGCCACTTTCAGATCAGAGTCCGAGACGCCGTCTCTCATCATGTCTCGAAGATTCACTTCCTGATTCCCGAATAAACAGACCTTCAAGTGACCATCGGCGGTAAGGCGAATACGAGTGCAGCCTGAGCAAAAATGATCGCTCATGGACGAAATGAAGCCGACCGATCCCTTGAACCCCGGTACACGCCACGTTTTTGAGGTTTCTTGGGGGCCGTCCTCAAGGCGTTCGATATCTGGATAAGAGGCACGAATGGTGGTTAACATATCTTGATATGACATGAATTCACCATCATTCCAGTTATTTCCTCCAAACGGCATATACTCAATAAATCGAACTTCAATGGGCTGCAGTTTTGTCATAGCGACAAAATCGATCAACTCGTCGTCATTAAATCCTTTCATGACCACAGCGTTGATCTTCACCGGATTATATCCTGCTTTAAGGGTGTCCTGAATGGCCTTTAGGACATCTTCAAGGCCCTTTCTTCGGGTAACTTGGACGAATTTTTCTTCTTGAAGGGTGTCGAGCGAAATATTAAAAAGAGTGACGCCCCCTTCTTGAAGAGCCCTAAGTTTTCGCGAAAGCAACAAACCGTTGGTCGTAATGGCTAGGGAATCAATACCTGGTATTTGGGCCAAATGGGTTACCAGCAGCTCGATTTCTTTTCGAATCAACGGCTCGCCACCTGTGAGGCGAATCTTGGTTACACCAAGTGATGCAAACAAGGAAGACAGCCTGAGTATTTCTTCATACGTCAGAATATGATCCTTAGGCTTGAGCTCAACTCCGCCGGCTGGCATACAGTAGGTACACCTCAAGTTGCATCGCTCTGTTAAAGAAATACGCAAATAGGTATGACGGCGGCCGAACGAGTCAGTTAAAACGAGGTCGTCGGTGAGATCCAGAGGATATGTAGGAGGGGAGGCTTGCAACGTTTTTAGTCTAACGAACCAAATTAGTCTAGCGAACCAAAGATGACCTTACCACCAAAAATGGTAGCCACCACCTTGGTCGATAATATTTGTGGGGATGGGATGGTCATTATATCATCCGAAAGAACAATAAAATCGGCGAATTTCCCAGGTGACAGTGACCCCATTTTTGCTTCCTCGAACGCTGCGAAGGCAGCATCTGCAGAAAATGCCTTGAGGGTTTCTTCGCGAGTAAGGCGTTCTTCTGGGTACCAACCACCTTCCGGAAGTAAATCTTTAGTTTGACGCGTTACGGACGCAAAAAAACCTTCTAAGGGATTTGATTTTTCAACGGGAAAGTCAGATCCAAACGCCAGAGGGACACCGGCATCTTTTAGCGTCCGCCAAGCATATCCACCCTTAACCCGGTGGGCGCCAAGCCGATCCTCTGCCATGTTTAAATCACTGGTCGCATGCGTAGGTTGCATGGAGGCGATAATACCCATTTTCAAAAAGCGTGGGATTTCGTTGAGGTCAATAATCTGGGTATGTTCGTCACGGTGGCGGCCCTCTGGTGTTGCACCGGCCATTTCGTAGCCATCTAATAGCATTTTATTTGCACGATCTCCTATGGCATGGGTATTTACTTGGTAACCGCACTGAAGGGCCCGTTGAACGGTTTCGTTAAACTCTTCTACGGTAGTTCGGATTAAGCCTTTGTTGCCTGGGTGGTCAGAATAATCGTCAATTAACGCTGCTCCCCGGCTTCCTAGTGCCCCATCCAAGACCAATTTGACAGAACGAACGGTTAATTTATCGCCGTAATTTAGTATCGGGTTATTACACAGTTGATCGAACAATTGGCCGGTGCCCCCAACCATCGCGTACATCCGGACAGTAAATCGGTCTTCGTCGATGAATCGTTTGTAGCGATCAACGGTCTCAGAGCCCACCCCTGCGTCATGGATGCCGGTTAACCCCATCTCGGCCGCTTCTTGGAGGGCCAATTCAAGGGCATGATCGAGATCTTTGTCCGTTAAGCCTGGCGCTAGTCTGCTTACAAACCGCTGGGCTGTATCGACGAATACTCCTGTTGGCTCGCCGTTGTCAAAACGCAGAATAGCGCCGCCCTCCGGATCTGAAGCCGATCGGATTTCATCCATTCCGGCCAACTCCATGGCAGCCGTGTTTGCCCATCCTGCGTGACCATCCACCCGGCTAAGCCAAACGGGCCGAGTTGGGAATGCAGCATCTAAATCCTGCCGAGTCGGAAATTCGCGGCTCGGCCATAATACTTGATTCCAGCCACGTCCGATGATCCATGCGCTGTCTGGAAGATTGGCTTCGAATGCCTTCATCCGATCGATGACTTCTGCAATGTCTTTGGTGCCGCGCAAGTCGACTTGCAATTTTTCCAGACCAAGCCCCATAAAGTGAGCGTGAGCGTCAGTAAACCCAGGCACAACCGCGCGGCCGCCCGCAGATTTTAAAGCCAGGCTGGGATAGGCAGCTAGCACTTCATCTTCATTGCCAATCATAACAATTTTTCCATCCATGACCGCCATGGCCTCTGCAATAGCGAGGGAGTCGTTGGCGGTATAAATGATGGCGTCGACCAATACGAAAGAGCTCTCGTTTTGGACTACCGTAGAACACCCAAATGCACCAAGCATCAGCGTGGTGATGAATAGGCGCAAAGCAATGGAAGGCTTCATAAATGGCGAAAGAAAAGATTCAAAAATACGCGGGGCGATGAAAATACGAGGGACGATGAAAATACGCAGTAAGACCGGCTTGTGGAAGTCACTCTGAATTTCGGCGCTCAATATGGAGTGTTACGGGTCCCCAATTGCATAGTTCAACATCCATCATGGCTCCAAATTCTCCTCGTTGTGGAGCCGAGCCCATTTGATTGGAAATCGCAAGGCAAAAGGCTTCATAGAGCGGTTCGGCGGTTTCTGGCCTAGCTGATTCAATAAACGAGGGGCGATTCCCTTTTAGCGCATTTCCATACAATGTGAACTGGGAGACCACCAAGACGCTACCACCGTGATCAAGGACGGAGCGATTCATTTTATCCTCATCGTCTGGGAATATTCGCAAGTTGGCACATTTTGAGGCCAGCCATTCCGCCTCGGAAGCGGTATCACTGGTGTGGACTCCCAACAATATCAGCAAACCTTGGCCGATTTCGCCGGTAGTTCGATCTCCAATTCGAACTCGAGCATGGCGGACGCGCTGAACTAGAGCAATCATTTGGCCTCCGTAGTTAAGCCAGTCAAATAGGATGCAAAACGTTGCAAAGCTCGTGCTCGATGTGAGATTTCGTTTTTTTGATTGGATTCCATTTCAGCAAACGTTTTTTCGAAACCGTTTGGGACAAACAAGGAGTCGTACCCAAATCCCCCTTCTCCGCGTTCCTCAAAAGTGATGTGTCCTTTGCAGACTCCCTCGAATAAACGTGTTCCCTTCTCAGTAGTAAAGGCTATGACGGTTCGAAATTGCGCGCGCCGGTCGTCCATTGAGGCTAGCTCCCCGAGAAGGCGGAGGCGATTGGCGGCATCCTTGCTTTCGGGACCAGCAAATCGTGCAGAATGGACGCCCGGCGCGCCATTCAGCGAAAATACTTCAAGACCGGTATCGTCCGCTACGGTCGGAAGTCCTGTAAATACGAATAATTCCTGAGACTTTTTGGCAGCATTCCCTTCTAGAGAGTCCGCATCTTCGATAACATCCGGAGCACTTGGGAAAGAGGCTAAAGAGAGCAATGAAATGTTCAAGTCCGTCAGGATCGCGTGAATTTCATCAACTTTATGTGGGTTTCGGGTCGAAAGTACCACTTTAGAGGGGCGGTCGAGTGTCATTAAGGCTTGCGTACTAGATGGTTTCGGGTGTATATTATTAGGCTATTTCTAAAATTATTTAACACTCCAGGAGTGATGTAACGTGCCAGTAGGTATTAAAGTAAGGGATAACGAGTCCATTGACCGCGCACTGCGCAGATTTAAGCGTGCCGTTAACCGTAGTAGAATTTTACGCATCTTCCGTGAAAACATGGCTTTTGTTAAACCTTCAGAAGAGCGCCGTTTAGCGCGTGAGAAGGCTGCCAGAAATTCCCGGCGTCGGCCTAGATATTAGGCGATTTTCGGATTGTCGCTTTGACTCCCCCATCGGTTGTAGTCTCAGACTAAAACCCTGTCAAAGTGATTCATCAGAGAGGTTGAGACGGGTGTGCTCTGTAGAGAGTCACACCCGTTTTGTATTTTTGTGGCGCTGATTTGAAGTCTAAGGTCGCCTAAAGTTTATAGCCGCCCAGAATTCGGATTCGGTTGTGGAGCCCCCATCAAAACGGATCATCGATGGCGATATATCGCCAAGTGCGTTACGTTGCGAGCTCTTACTGCTGCCAGAGGTAGTTAGAAACGGTTACTTTCTCGTGCGTAGGTGCTCATTCGTCGTAGCTCCGCCAGTCGAGATATGCCACTTGAATCGAAGCAATTTGCTCAGCAATTTGGATTTTCCCAATTCAATATCCTACCTCGCTCACCAACTAGGTTTCGTTGGAGTAGCTATTCTAAAGCTGTTCTCGGTTGCATGCTCTTCCAACACCCGGATGCCGCCAAGTGTTGTTATGAACACCGCTCCAGGAGTTAACGGCCCAGACGCTTTTAGTCTGGAGCTTGATCAAGTGTTTGGTGGGGGCGGGAATGAAATTGATGAGAGGTCTTTTATTGGGTACATCAGTTCAGCCGGTGTTCACGAATCCGGCGACGTCTACGTTATTGATTATCAGAGCAATGATATTGTCGCATTTAACTCCGATGGAACGATCAAATGGCGGAAGGGAGAGTCGGGGGAAGGTCCTGGCGAAATCAACATGCCAAGCACACTAATTGTGCTCTCTGATGGGCTTATGCTGGTTAACCAAGGAGGCGGCCGGATTGACCGATACGACCTCAACGGAGAATACCAGTCGGTTTTCCGCAGCTCAGAGAAATTTTCGCTTAAGTGTATGCTCCCTGATGGCCGATTCGTAGGTGATGAGGCTGTTCGAGGCGATTGGCGTTTGAAAGTCCTTACAACCGACATTGAAAACGAAATGGACTCTTTATCCGTGCTAATCGACGCCACGTTTGATATCGACGAGCCCGCAGAATTCGGGGCAGCGATGGCGATCACGGCCTATTCTTCACTATCTCATTCATTGTGGCGGGATCGAATTTCCCCAAACCAGTAGTTTATTTGCTGCCGAGATTGCAGGAATTAAGTTATCCAGTTGCCAGAATTGCCACCAGTCGGTGATTGATGAAATATCGATCACGACCACTTTTGACGTCGGTCAAAACTCCAGCTTCAACAAGTTGATTGAGATATTTGGAAGCTGTTTCTCTTTTTGCAATACCGCGATCAATCAGAGTGGATATTTTTATATATGGGTACTGATGTAGAAGACTCGCAATTTCGGATGCATAATGTTTGCCCAAATTAATTTCGACTTCTGTATTAATTGTTTGTCTTAATGAATCGATTGCTGAGACCATGGATAAAGTCGACTTTGCCGTTTGGGCTACAGCTCTGACAAAATATAAAAGCCACGCTTTCCAAGCATTCTGAGCAGTGACGGCGTTCAATAGTTTGTAGTATTCAGATCTGGTTTGAAGGAAAGCAGCGCTTACAAAAAGAACCGGATGTTGCAGCAAGTTTTGCTGGACGAGATACAGTACAATTGCAATTCTACCAGTTCTTCCATTGCCGTCTGTGAAAGGATGAATCGCTTCAAATTGATAGTGCATGAGCCCGGCCTTGATAATCGGATCGACATCACTTTCCTCATGGATGTATTTTTCAAGATTGGATAACTTATCTAAGATGAGCGCATGGCCCTCAGGCGGCGTGTAAATAATTTCCTTGGTCACCGGATTTGCCAGTTTGGTTCCAATCGTTTTTCTCACGCCGATTTCGGCTGCGCGTAAGACCTGGACGATGTTTACCAGCACATTTGTCGACAGTCCTCCGGCTTCCTGCATTACTTTTAAGCCAGCCCACATTGCCTCTTTATATCGTAAGATTTCTTTTGATTGAGGAGAAGCGAGGTTGTTCGAGTTTGCGTGAGAATAAGCTCTGAATAGGTCGTCTTGGGTGGTGACAATGTTTTCAATTTCCGAACTGGCTTGGCTTTCCCTCAGAATAATAGTATTTAGTAATAGAGCAGGGTTATCAAGTGAGCGTAAAGCACCTTTCAATTCGCCCAATATGCTTCGAGCCTCAATGGTCGCTTTTAACAATTCCGGCGAATTCAAATCTGTTGTTGGCGGCAGATCTGGCAAGGAATCGAACGGAACTTGAGGGTTAAAGGCAGTTTTCATTCTGTTTCAACGCTTGTGGATATGTCTATCCAGTAGGTGTATCGAATAAATATGTCTACAATATAGCGATTTCGTAGACATATCAAATGATTCGCATCGAGATCTCCTTTGTAAGCAGTCTCTAACGTTAGAACGTGTCCGTGTTTCGGGTGCAGGTCACTTTCGATTTCACTGATACCAGAGAAGCTTATAGTGCTCTAGAAAATAAAAAAGCACAATGAAGAATTGCTCTGACTGATCTAATTTGGACAGAAACAGTCACCAGCATCAACCCAACCTACTCCAGCGCCTAACCGATCCTTCGATTTATACCGCCAGTAGCTGGTTCAAGATCGAGGTCTGTTCTGCTTGGTGAACGTGGGCACTGCCTGTCGACGTACTTGCGGAGGCATTCCTTCCAACATATCGAATTTTTGTCGCTACAGAGTTTGAGTCTTCGATGGTTTCCTCAAACAAATCCCGAGCAAATCGCCAGGCTCCCATATTAGCCGGTTCTTCCTGGGCCCATATGACATCGGAGACTCCAGAAAAGCGATTGAGTTCGGCCGTAACTTGCTCAGAAGGGAACGGATAAAATTGCTCTAATCGACTGACCGCAATCTCATCAGAAAGTCCAGACTGACTTAACTCGTGCATTAAGTCGTAATACAATTTCCCGCTACAGAAAACTAGTCTTCTTGCCTTGGATGTTTCGGCGGAAGGAATGAGTTCCTGAAATTCACCCGAAAACAATTCATCGGTTGTCGAAATAACCGCTGGATGGCGTAAAAGGCTTTTTGGCGACATCACGACCAATGGCTTCTGAATTTCGGCTGAAGCTTGACGACGTAAACCGTGAAAGAGTTGAGCCGGAGTAGAGAAGGAGCATACAATCATATTGTTTTCCGCACACAATTGTAAAAACCGCTCCAGTCGCGCCGATGAATGTTCGGGGCCTTGACCTTCAAATCCGTGTGGTAGAAGCAAGACTAGACTGCTTTTTTGTCCCCATTTTTCTTCTGCTGCCGCTAGAAACTGATCAAAAATAATTTGGGCCCCGTTGGCAAAATCTCCAAATTGAGCTTCCCAAATGACCAACGCATCGGGTTGAGCCACGGAGTACCCGTATTCAAAGCCACAGACCGCATATTCAGACAGCAGTGAATCATAAATGGACAAATGTTCTTGTCCCGCCTTAATGTTATTCAAAGGGATGTATTCCTCCCCATTCACTTGATCGTACAATACCGCATGTCGATGGCTAAAGGTGCCTCGCCGCGTATCCTGCCCGCTCATCCGCACTTTAGTTTTGTCAAGAAGAATAGTACCCACAGCAAGAGCCTCGGCCAATCCCCAATCGACGCGTTTTTCCTCTAAAAACAGCTTTTCGCGACGAGAAAATTGCCTCTTTAACTTTTGATGGATAGTAAAACTATCTGGCAATGTGTTAAGAGCTTGGACCACCAATGCGAGGTGTTCCGTATTGGCCGCTGTATGCACCTTTGGTAGCGGCTTGATGACTTTCGACTTCAATAAACTTTCTGCCGAAGGCGGCACCGTGACGGACACTTCTTTTGTTCGTTCGAAAGCTTCCTGCAGACGGCCACGATAATCGTCTAATATGACTTCTGCATTTTCAGGAGTCATTTCACCACGGCGAAGCAGCAACTCGGTATAAATCTTTCGAGGAGAGCGTTTTGTTTCAATTTTCTGGTACAAAAGCGGTTGAGTATAGGTGGGTTCATCACCTTCATTATGCCCTCTGACGCGGTAGCTTAGCATGTCAATGACGACATCTTTGTTAAAGGCTTGTCGATACTCAAGTGCAAGTCGAGCGACCCGCATACATGCTTCGGGATCATCGCCATTTACGTGAAAAATGGGGGCCTGAATCATGCGAGCACTATCGGTCGCGTACGTAGAGCTGCGAGCATCGGCAGGCCCAGTCGTGAAGCCAATCTGGTTGTTGATGACGATGTGAATCGTTCCGCCAGTGCGATAACCAGGTAGTTGGCTCAGGTGCAGCGTTTCCGCTACCACACCTTGCCCGGCAAAAGCTGCGTCGCCATGAATCAAGATTGGTATAACCGAATCGAGAAAGTCGTTATCAGGATTATCCAGGCTGTGGCGGCGAGCTTCTTGTTTTGCACGAACCATGCCCTCAACTACCGGGCTAACGGCCTCTAGGTGGCTGGGATTAGACGACAGAACTATATCAACCGTACGGCCTTCCGGAGCAGTGTGAACGCCAGTTGATCCTAAATGATATTTCACATCACCCGATCCCTGGGTGGTATTGGGATCAATGTTGCCTTCGAATTCGGAAAAAATAAGCTCGTACGGCTTATTCATGATGTTCGCCAAGAGGTTCAAACGCCCCCGATGCGCCATCCCCATGACCACTTCGTTAACGCCTTTTTCTGCAGCATCCGACAAGATGCGGTCCAGCACCGGAATTATAGTTTCAGAACCTTCTAATGAGAACCGTTTGTGCCCAATGTATTTGGTGTGTAAGAAGGTCTCAAATGCTTCAGCGGCATTTAGTTTTTCCAGCATCCGCCGCTTTTCGTCATCGGTGATGGTAAATTCAGATCCATTTGGTTCAATCCGTTCGGAAATCCATTTTTTTTCTTCGGGAGAAGAAATGTGCATAAATTCCGTCCCGATTTGACGCGTGTAGGTCCGTCGCAGAATATCAAGAATATCTCGAAGGGGTAATAAATCCTTCCCGCCAAGGCCGCCCGTGATGAACTCACGGTCCAAGTCCCAGATGGTCAGACCATACGACTTAGGATCAAGTTCTGGATGATATTCCCAGTCGTATCCAAGCGGATTAACGTCGGCCTGCAAATGACCGCGGACTCGGAATGCCCTGATCAATTGTAATACGCTGGCTTCCTTTTGAATGAAATCCAGCTCGGCAATGGCTCCAGTCGCTCCCACGCGAGGGGTGGTGTCGGGGGAGGGAATCCATGGCTGATAAGGGACTACAAGGTCACGAAATATCTCCTCATAAAAGCCGTGCTCACCTCGCAAAAGTTCCTCGAGGTGGGCTAAAAACCCACCACTTTCGGCGCCTTGTATCACCCTATGGTCGTACGTAGAGGTGAGGGTCATGATTTGGGAAATTCCCGTTTTGCTGATCATTTCAGGCGGGAATGCATAATATTCGGTCGGATACCCGATCGATCCAACTCCTACAATCACGCCTTGGCCGTCCATGAGTCTCGGAACGCTCAAATTGGTGCCGATCATCCCAGGGTTCGTAAGAGTCGCTGTGGTCTGTTGAAAATCGGCCACTTCGAGTTTATTGTCCCGTGCTCTGCGAACAAGATCGTTATACGTGCCTAACAACTGAGCAAAATTTAACTGATCGGCCGACTTGATGTTGGGTACCAAAAGGGTCCTTTTGCCTCGGCGCTCAATATCAATAGCCAGTCCTAGATTGACGGCGTGCGGAACGACGTGCACATGACCATCCTCTGAATAACGATACGTCGTATTGAGAGATGGGAAAACTTTTAGTCCTTTAACTATGGCCCACGCAATGATGTGCGTGAACGAAACCTTGTTTCCCCCAACCAAACGTTGATGTTCATTGATCAACATGCGATTTTCAGCCATCAGCTTGACGGGTACTGTTCTGACCGAGGTTGCGGTCGGGACAGCCAAACTGGCTTGCATGTTTTCAACAATCTTGGCCCCTGCGCCGCGGATGGGCTCTTCATCTGCCCAAGAGGGCGCAGCTTCAAGTGCCTCCCGTTTCTCGTCAATCGGAGCAACTAAGGCTTTTGATTCAGTGTATACCGATCTCGCGCCGGTGACGGCAACAAAGCCGTGATCGGGGCGATAGTCTTGAAAAAATTCTTTCCAACTTTCGCTGACACTCTCCGGGTTGTCCAGATATTGACGGTAAAGTTCTTCAATGTAACCCGAGTTGAAACCGAGATTGCTCACGATGAAAAGGCGTTTGTGGGTGGGGATGCAAAAGGCAATACAATGCTATCAACGATGGTCCAATCCGAGAGATTCTCCGATTAGCATTAATATTCCAGATTCAGCAAAGATTCAAAGCTCATTTTTTGAGCCACTTCTGGTCTTGATACCAAAGAATAGTTTCAGCAATTCCATCTTCCAAAAGAATCGAGGGTTGATATCCAAAAGTTTGTGAGGCCCGCGTGCTACTACACATTAGGGATGCATGAACGATTTCAAACGCTTTTTCCTTATTCAAAGGCGGATAAAACCCCATAATTTTCCCAATTCCTTCTGAGATCCACCCAACCAAAGGAATGACTGAAGGCGGAATGGGTATGGTAATAACACGCCGATTGAGGGCGCTAGTGGCTGCATCTCGAATCTGGCTCCATGCAAATTGAACTGGCGAGCCGAGAAAAAAGGTTGCATTATTGGCGGCTGGGCTTAAAGCGGATTGGGCAATGCCTACCACCAGGTCCCGAACATGAACCAGGCTCAATGCACGTTTGGAGGCTGAGCCAACCACCGGGCATAACCCTTTTGATATCGTCTTAAAAAAGGTAAATATGTCGGTTTCCCGGGGACCATACACAGCTGGAGGCCGAACAATAGTAATGGGCAGGTCAAAACGAGCAGCCATTTGTTCCATTTCCGCTTTGCTTCGACCATACATACTGACTGGTGCCAAGGCTGTCTGTTCGTCGACTACCTCCTGATTAGAAACGCCAATGGCCGCCAAACTACTGACCAAAACGATGCGCTTTAAGGAAGAAACAGGTTGGAGGTTGGCCTCCGATTCCGCCGTTTGTTGATGCTGCTGTTGGACACCGGTTCGAGATTCTTTCTCAGCCGCTAGGAGTAAATTTTCAGTGCCTTTGACGTTGGCGTCGTAAAAATCCTCCCAACGAACCGAACGAGTCAATGCGGCAACGTGAAATACATAGTCTACACCTCTCATCCCCAACTCTAGGGCCTGTTCATTGTCCAAGGTGCCTTCAATACACGTCACGGGCAAACCTTCTAGCCATTTTTTATCCTTCCGAATCAAACATCTAACATCGGTGCACCCGGCTTCCAGCAAGTATTCAACTAGGTGGCTTCCAACGAAACCCGTACCTCCTGTTACAAATACAGCAGTGCCTTTAAACGAGACAATATGAGAGGGAGACGAGAGGCTCACTTTTTCTTAAGACGAGCGACAGATTCAATATGATGGGTATGAGGAAAGAGATCCACGGGTTGAATTTTATCTATTTTGTAAATGTCTGAGAGCAACGCCAAATCCCGGGCTTGTGTCATCGGATTACAGGATATATACACAAATCGATCGGGGGCCAACTCGCGGATCTGATCTACCACTTTAGGATGCATTCCAGCTCTTGGTGGATCCACGATCAAGACATCTGGACGCCCATGTTTTTTTACAAATGCGGCATTAAAAAGGCGCATCATGTCTCCGGTGACAAAGGTCACATTTTCAATACCATTGGCTTTCGCATTCCGACGAGCATTTTTAACCGCTTCGTTGATCAATTCAACACCCACAACCTGTTTAACATGAGGTGCTATAAAACATGAAATCGTTCCTGCCCCACAATACAAATCGTAGACAAGATCGGTTGGTTTTAGCTCAGCATATTCAAGCGCGACCTCATAAAGTACTTGTGCTTGGACGGTGTTTGTCTGAAAAAATGCATTTGAAGCAATCTCAAACGTACAATCGCCAATCTTATCGTGAACTACTCCGCTGCCAAAAATAACATGCGCCTCTTCCCCAAAAGCTGTTTGGGCTTGGGTAGAGTTGATGGTGTTGACGAGTGTTGTAACCTGCGGAAACTGTGCTTGAAGAAACTCAGCGAACAAGGCCATCCGCTCCGTGTCTACATAACTAGTGACCAAATTGACCATCATTTCGGGCATTTTGGTGGATTGTCGAATGACTAAATGTCGTAAGTAACCGACGTGTCGTCTCGTATCCCAGGGCTTCCATCCGTTCTCCAACGACAACGTACGCACGGCGTTGACTAATTCTGCACTCAACTCAGACTGGAGGTGACACTCCGATAGGTCTAGCACTTTCGCCCAGTTGCCTGGCACATGTAATCCGAGAGCAAATGAGGTATCAAATTTTTCGTCTGAACTAATCTCGGTTGGAGTCAGCCATCGACCCGAACTGAAACTGAACTCCATTTTGTTGCGATAATAGTACGTGTTATCCGTTCCCAAGGTATTCTCAACCTGAACGGAATCGAAGCCACCGTGATGTTCAAACGCATCTCGAACAGACTGCGTTTTGGCCTCAAGCTGACTCTCATAATTGACGTGTTGCCACTTACACCCTCCACATGTCAAAAAGTAGGCACATTTGGCTTCGGTCCGAAGGGGGCTCGGTGTCACGACTTCCAACAACGTGGCCTCAGCAAACTTTTTACGTTTTTTAAACACCCGTGCCTTGACGGTATCGCCTGGAACGGCCCCCGCGACAAACACGACGTATCCGTCGAGCTTGGTAAGAGACTTACCACGGTCAGCGAACTTTTCCATCTCAAGAGTAACAATAGATCCTTTTTTCAACGCAACATCCTTTCTAAATCAATTTCGACAAATGTGTCGGGGCTAAAAGCCAGTCAAATATCCTAGAACGTGTGTCCAATACCGAATTGCAAGACCGGTTTCCTCATGCCATCCGGCAGAAGATCGCCGCGCCTCTGCGGATCGTGAACCTTGTACGCAGCATCTAGCCGAACGATAAGATAGTCCCATCCAAGTCGTAAGCCGAATCCGGCTCCAACTCCTAAATCCCCAGCAAATTGATCAAATCTGAATCGTCCATCTGAATTTCCAGGGTTTCGGGGGCCAAGCCACACATTTCCGGCATCAACAAACATTGCAAATATCCAATTGGCCGAGAATAGACTTCGAAGTACCGTAGTTCTGAGTTCTGCAGACATTTCTAGCTTCACGTCACCACCCAAAATATTGGATCCATCGGTAGCGGATACGAGCGAATCGCTGTCTGAGGTAAATTTGGCACTTCCCGGACCCAACTCTCGTAGGCGCCAGGCGCGGACGGAAGAAGCGCCTCCGGAATAGAAACGACGGTCAAATGGCACTACATCGGAATCGCCAGTAGGTTGAGCAAAGCCGGTAAAAAATTTCAAAGCGAGGACGTTTCGCGAATTAAGAGGTCGATACCACCTCATATCAGCCGAAAACCGAAGATACGGCCGATAAATCATGCGCCCCCCAGCACCACTTCCTCCAAAAACACCCAAACCTGGGATAGAACCTTCAATTTTCCCCGGAGTGAACACTAGGCCATCTAATATGCGGCCCATATTTCCGCCGATTTCGGCAGTGAATTCTCGATTATGTCCGCTTTCGCGCCTAAATGGATCGGACGTAGCAGAACGTAGTGTGTACCGAACTGCATTATTGAATTGAGGCCTGGTGTAATCTTCGATGATTTGAGCACGCTGAACCGGGTCATCGATTGCGCTTAAAACATCATCTAGATAGAATTCCTTGAAGCCCGAAAGGGTATCGGGATTAGAAACGGTAATCTCAACGAGGTCCAAAATCGAAGTAAGAGATTCGTTGTGTCGTAACTCGAACCGGTACCGCAACCCCCCTCGACCTCGTAGCGTTAGGCGAAGTGCGTCTCTGCGCGCTGCAAGCAAAGAAACGGACAACTCGCTCCGCGCTTCATAAAGCGTAGCCAGGCGATCAAAACGACCCATTGGAAAGGTGAGATAGGGATATGAAAGACTAGCGCTGGATTCCCACTGGGCTGACGTAAACCCCCCAGCTCCCCCTAAGTCGACCGAGAGGCTACCCGTTGATCTCAATCGAAAAGATTCTCCGCCTCCAAACAAATTGAGGTTAGAATAGGTGACCCCTAGCCCGGCTCCAAGCTCATTGTCCGTCTCGGCTAGTGCCCCGTTTCGCTGCTGCATAAAGGTCTCAAAGCGAACTTGATGTCGAACACGTGTTCGCAAATTGATTTGCTGGGATATTCGAGGCATCTCTCCCTCTACAAATTCAGTTGATGCTGTTCCAATATCCGTATAGGAAAAAACACCGCTGGCATCTAAACGGCGCTTGGTTGCGAGCAAGCGGTTTTGGTTATACTGATCTCCAGGACGGAACTGAAGCGTCCGGGTAAGCAGGTCAAAATCTAAATGAGGCTCACTAGATAAATAGGCCACTATGCTCCCACTTGATTCGTTAGAAACACCTCTAGACACATACGAGCTATCTTTTCTTTCAGGTGCTGATGCTATCGGACCGGTTACATTAAATGTCAGATCTCCGAACCGAAAGCGGGGACCGGGCCGGACAACTATAGTCACGTCAAGGGAATCCTCACTAATTGGATATACTACCGCATGAATTGAATCTCTACCCACAACTGCAAAACCCTGTTCTTTCAAATAGGTGATGAGTCGTCGCCGTTCTTCCAAAAGCAGGGGTGCAGAATACCGTAGGCCGTTCGGTTTCCATGACAATCCATCGGTGCGATCTACGTCGCCAGATCCCAGAAATGAATCGGATACCAACTCGCTTTTTTCAGCTTCGGTTAAATTTTCCAGGCCAGCAAATTTGAGCGTCCGGATGTGGGTGGGGAGTCCTGAGTCAACGTGGAATATGATTTCAACGGATTTGGAACTTCGAGATGGTTGGATTTCAGAAGAGACCTT
>ERZ890510.377-NODE-377-length-35938-cov-7.185436_pt1 | contig 35938 bp, 34 predicted proteins | sample MGYA00521265_ERZ890510 | MGnify/ENA primary metagenome ERZ890510 (study PRJEB32303, sample SAMEA104408624) | aquatic metagenome | biome: Brackish water; feature: Chemocline; material: water | place: Baltic Sea | collected 2014-10-26T21:54:00 | depth 110 m ... | reverse complement strand
ATGGTGCCCCCAACGGGATTCGAACCCGTGATCTCCACCTTGAAAGGGTGGCGTCCAAGGCCGCTAGACGATAGGGGCACGCAGTAGGCCTGCTTGCCGAAGACTACGGGTAGACCGCAATCTGCTCGAGACCAGTGGTCTCGGGGATTCCGAACATGAGGTTCATGTTCTGGACCGCTTGGCCGGCGGCTCCCTTTACTAGGTTATCCAGCACTGCGAAAACCATCAACCTCCCCGTGCGCTTGTCCACGGTGGGGTAGATGAGGCAGTCGTTGTTGCCCCACGTTTGCTTGGTCTGGGGCGGCTTGCTGACAACCCGTACGAAAGGCTCGCCTCTATAGTACTCGTGGAAGAGCTCCGTGACACGCTCTTTCGCTTGCTCTGGCGAATCGAACGCGCCATCGACGAAGTCTGCGTACACGGAGTCGTGGATGCCACGGGTCATGGGGATCAGGTGCGGCTGGAAGATGATCTTCGGGTCGTAGCGGGGATTGATCCTGCGCAACTCTTGCGTGATCTCGGGCAGGTGGCGGTGGCCATCCACACCGTAGGCGAAGACGTTTTCGTTGACCTCGGAGAAGTGGGTGACCATGCTGAGGCCACGTCCTGCGCCTGAGACGCCGGACTTGGCGTCGACGATGACCTGGCTCGTGACGAGCCCGCTGCTCACGACTGGTGCGAGCGCTAGGAGGGCGCCGGTGGGGTAGCAGCCGGGGTTGGCGACGAGAGTCGCGTTGGTGATGCCTTCGCGGTCGAGCTCGGTGAGGCCGTACACGGATGTCTCCAGCAGGTCGGGAGCGGGGTGAACTTTTCCGTACCACTCCTCGTACTCGGCGGGATCGTGGAGGCGGAAGTCAGCGCTGATGTCGATGACCTTCACGCCAGCGCGCAGGAAGGGGACGCAGGCTTCGGCGCTGGCGACTTGGGGCAACGCCGAGAACACGAGATCGACGCTCTTGGTGATCTCTGGCTCGATGGTCATGCCAAGGCGCGACAGGTGCGGCAGCACGTCGGCGAGCTCGTTGCCAGCCTCGCTGCGGCCGGTGACGCTGACGACGTCAGCGTCCGGGTGCCGGTGGAGGATGCGCGCCAATTCGATGCCCGCGTATCCGGTTACGTTGATGATGCCGATCTTCAAGATGTCACTTCGTTCTTCTGTGGGACTGCTCCGGGGTTAGCCGAGCGGTACTAGCTTCTGGTGGAAGGGCTGAACGAGGAGTTTGCCCTGCAACTCAAGTTGCTCGAACAGCTCGTCGGGCCCGCACGCGGGGTTGAAGACGAACTTCGTGGCCCCAGCGTCTATGTACTCTTTCATACGCTCGATGATCTCGTCGGGGGTGCCGATGAGGTTGATCTGCTCTGGTGTCACGTCGGCGCGTCGCTGGAGCAGGTACTTCTCTTTGATGTATTCCGGGACTTTGCCGTTCTCCACCACGTAGGTGCTCACCTGCAAGCCAAAGTGATCGTCGGGGATCGATCGGCCCGCCTCGGTGGCGTACTCGTTGATGCGCTTGATGCCCGCACGAATCTCGTCGGGCAACATCTGGGTTGGCAGCCAACCGTTGCCCAGGTATCCGGTGCGTCGCAGGCCAGCCTCAGCGCGACTGCCGATCCACAGGGGCAAGTTGGGCGTTACCGGCCTAGGGGCGATGGTCGCGTCGGTGAGCTTGATGAAGTCACTCTCGTAGGTGACTTTGTCCTCTCCCCAGAGCCGCTGCATGATCACGATCGCTTCGTCGAGGCGCTTGCCACGGTCGCGCTTACGCACGCCCATGGCTTCGTACTCCACCGGCGACTCTTGGCCAACGCCAACGCCAACGACGAGGCGACCTGGCGCCATCATGTCGATGGTGGCGAGGGCACGTGCGGTGGTGACGGGGCTGCGGACGGACATGATGAGCACGCTGGTGCCGAACTTCAGCTTCTCAGTGCGTCCGACCGTGATCGCCATGCCCACGAGCGGATCCATCCGCCACGCGGCACCGACGATGCGGTCCGAGAACCACACGGAGTCCCAGCCGAGTTCTTCGAGCGTGTCGATGTACCGCAGGAAGGTCTCCCGACCATCCCGCGCTGCGACCGACGATCCAGATACGCCTATTTTTACTGACATAGCATGTCGATTTTACTCCAGGGGGTCTCACATCAGAAGGGGCCAGGGCAGAAGGGCCAACGCAAAGATCGGCAGGCCTTAAAAAGCGAGGTGCCCCGTCCGCTAACGGACGAGGCACCCTTCCCTTGCCCCGAGTACTCGGGGTGCACTCGCTGCGCCCACCGCGTGACCCTCGCAGGTCTCGCGAATCGCGAGCAGTTCCACTCGACCTAGCGGTAACTCCTAACGACGGGCAGCGGGCGACGCAACAGTGCTAGGTAAATGGCTAATCAATGTTGAATCACCCCCTTTCTACGGCATTTGGCCGCAAAGCCATCTTATGCACATACATCCGCCGCTGCCAAGCCCCCAAACACGCAATTTCGGGTATTTCGGGGTCTGGACTGGAGGATTCCCCCGGGCTCCCCGGGCTCGATTCTAGGCAAAGGTTGATTGAGGTCGGTGCGAGCCCTCGGATATCTTGGCTTTTCCCCGGGCTCGGTGGCAAGCAAAACGCGTAGCCAGTCGGGGCGAGCCCTCGGATATCTTGGCTTCGCCGCTGGGACTAAAGGTCGCTCTGCGCTCCGGGAGTCGGGGCACCCCCTGTAGTCCCCCGTAAGAAGGGGGACACCGGTAGGAAGGCGCTGCGCAAGCAGGGATTGAGGGCTGGGAGGTGGGCACAATCACGTTGGTCCGGGACGTGGGAACAAGTGAGAGATCCATTCGACTCCGCTGCGCTGCGCTCAGGATGACGCGCGGCAAGGCGCTGGGACTACAGGTCGCTTGGCCGCTCCGGGAGTGGGGCACCCCCTATAGTCCCCCTTCTCAAAGGGGACACCCGAAGGAAGGCGCTGCGCAAGCAGGGATTGAGGGCTGGGAGGGTGGGCACAATCACGTTGGTTCCGGGACGCGGGAACAGGTGAGAGATTCTTCGACACCGCTCGGCGCGGGCTCTGAATGACGCGCGGCAAGGCGTGACGGCGTATGCTCACGCGGAAATCCATCCACAGAGAAGGCGCACGCACATGCAACTCGAAAACAAGCTGACCATCGTCACTGGCGCGGGCCGCAATATCGGCGCGGGGATCGCGACGCGTTTCGCGAGCGAGGGGGCGAAGGTCGCGATCGTCGATCTGATCGAAGAGCGGACGCAGGCGGTGGCCGACCAGATCAACGCGGTGCATCCTGGCGCTGCCCTGCCCGTCCGGTGCGACGTGACGAACGGCGACGACGTGCAGGCGATGGTGGCGAAGGTCGTGGCCGAGTGGGGTCACATCGACGCCCTGGTGAATAACGTGGGGGTCGTGGACCGGACGGACATCCTGAACACGACGGAGACGGAGTGGAACCGGGTCATCGCTATCTCGCTGACCAGCGTGTTCTTGGTAAGCAAGTACGTTGCGCAGGCGATGGTGGATCACGGCCAGGGGGGGCGGATCATCAACATATCGTCGACGTCTGGCCACCAGGGTCGAGCGAATGCGACGGCTTACCCGGCGGCGAAGGCTGGCGCGCTGCACCTGGCGCGATCGCTCGCGATGCAGTTGGCGCCGCACAACATCAGGGTCAACTCGGTTACGCCGAACAGGGTGTTCACGGAGGCGGAGCCTGGCGCGCCCACGAGGCCAACGAGCGTCAACAATCTCATCGGTCGGCAAATCACGCCAGAGGACATCGCGGGGGCGTGCGTGTATCTGGCGGGACCGGATGGCGACTCGCTCACGGGGGCAGACATATTCGTCGATGGTGGGATATTGGCGGGGTAGGCGAGACGCGGGACGGGACAATCAATGAGTGATATCGTGTGCTCAGACTGGTACGCTATCGAACTGGAGAACGTTCTCAGCAGCTGTTAGGACAATGACAACCCAAGCTTTAATCACCCCTGAATTGGTCACGTGGGCGCGCCGCAGGCGCGAGCTCTCTGCTGAGGGACTGGCTTCCAAAGTAGGAGTATCTGTCGAGAGAGTGAAATCCTGGGAAGCGGGTTCCGACTACCCAAGCTGGCCGCAGGCTGACCACCTAGCAACACAACTCAGCGTCCCCATCGGGTATCTATTCCTTTCGACTCCGCCGGAAAATGTTGTCCAAATCCCCGATTTGCGTACGACATCGCAGGCTGCTGCCCAGCCTCTGAGTCCCGATTTCCAAGAAGTCCTCGATGACGCCCTGAGAAAACAAGATTGGTATCGGGAGCACCTGGAGCAACAGAACTCAGAATCCCTGACATTCATCGGCCAGTTTCCACATGACGCCCCCGCAGCGTTGGTCGCGGCAAGTATCAGAGACACCCTCGGAATTGATTCCGCAATGCGCGACCGCACCACTTCTAGCGAGCAGTTTCTTACGGGACTCGTGCGGCTAGCAGAAAGGGTCGGCGTATTGGTCTTGCGGACAGGAATCGTGGGGAGTAACACCCATCGCCCTCTCAGTACCGATGAATTTCGGGGCTTTGCGCTCAGCGACTCCCTTGCCCCGCTGATCTTGCTCAATTCAAAGGACGCCAAAACTGCACAGGCGTTCACATTTGCTCACGAACTTGCACACCTATGGGTCGGCCAGAGTGGGGTATCGAACCCTAACTACCGCGAAACAAATATTTCGCAACCAAACGCTATCGAAAGGCACTGCGACCTAATCGCCGCAGAAACCTTGGTGCCCCTGACTCAGCTAGAGTCCGAATGGGACGACCAACGCGCAGCGGCAGACAATAGTGAACGCCTTGCCCGTGCCTTTCGCGTCAGCCGCTTCGTGATTTATCGACGGGCGCTGGAAGCAGGCAAGATCACCACGCAAGAATACAGAGGAGTCCTTCCACAACTGCTCGCTCCACAACGCGCGATTGCACAAGAGTCGGGTGGCAACTATTTCGCCAACGTGCTCGCGCGAAACAGCCCCATGTTCACCAGCACGCTGGTCGCGGCGACCTCAGAAGGCCGAGTCTCGCGCCCAGAAGCGGCCTCATTGCTCAACATTGTCAATCTTGCAACTCTATCGAAGTTCCAGGCATATCTGCAAGCTGACGGTTCGTAGCATGCCTGACTGGATCGATTCTGACAGCCTCATTACTCCTAGCCGTGGCCCCTACAGATTCTCGTTCCTTCCGCGGTTCTGGACCTACCTCGAATCCAAAGCAATCGATAACTCCATCGCCTCGTCGCGGTTCGTACTAAGCGAGATTGACAGCAATGGCGACGAACTAGCGAAGTGGGCTTTGGAAGTTTCAGAGTCGTTCTTCTACGACCCAAGCGCAGAAGTTCAGAGTACCTATCGGAGAGTTGTCGATTCGATTCAAGGCGCACCACGATTCGCTCCCCACCACATTCGTCGATTCCTCAAAGGAGCTGATCCGTGGCTAATCGCCCACGCAGCAACCGACGGCGGGCGGGTGGTGACGTTTGAAAAAGCGGAGCCACTATCGAAGAAACCGAAGATTCCCGATGTCGCTGCCATGTTTGGCGTTCAGTGCATCAACATCTATGACCTGCTCGCGGATCTCGGCGCCTCTTTTTAGAAGCTAGGCGCATGCATCCGCAGGCCGCTCACGCCCCCCGGCGATGGCAGCCCCCCAATCGCTATGCTGTTTCTAGCGGCTGCATCCCCATGACCGGCAACTCAACCCCCCTGTGGTAAATGGGGCACGTTGGTACAAAACGATAAAAATTGTTGACTAAATGACGCCTAAGCCCGATTGGGGAGCCAGCCCCAGGGGAAAGGGCCGTAGTCGACGGCGTGCTGCTGACCGCCTTTGAAGGTGAGGATCGGTTGGAGGGCGGTGTCGCCGGCGAGGGATACGCCTAGGGCGTCGTCGTAGGTCCACTTCCCCTGTTCGACGGACAAGATAGCGATGTCGGCGGTGGTGCCTTCGGCGAGGGTGCCGAGGTCCTCCTGCATGCCGATGAACCCGGCGGGGACGTAGGTGCTCATGCTGATGACGTCGTTCAGGGAGAAACCGAGCGCGAGGAATTTGCTCATGACGTGGGTCATGGACTTGACCACGGACATGCGGCCGGGCTTGGTGATGTCGGTGCTGATGCTGTCAGGCAAGATGCCCTGTTCCATCATGCGCTTGGCGACTTCAAAGCTCATGTTGAAGCGACCGTGGGCGGGGTCGAAACCAACGCCACGGGCTCGCGCGTCCACAAGCTCTGGCAGCACGTTGCGGTTGCCGTCGAGGACTTTGCCAGGAGCGCCGGTGTAGAGATGGGTGATGAGGTCGTCGGCTCGGAGCAGCGGTAGCAGGCGCGCGGTGATGGTGGGGTCGACGTTCCACTGGGGGTCACCGATGTGGACCATGAGGCGCACGTTGGCTTCACGGGCAGCCGTGAGTGCGGCGTGGATGTAGTCCATGCCCATGGTGGCCAGCGCAGGGCCGCAGGCTCTGATCTTCACGCCGATGATCTCGCCCTTGTAACGATTGGCCACGGCGATAGTCTCGTCGATGTCCACGTCGTTGGCGTCACGAGCCTCAGGGCTCACGGCTAGGCCGGTCTGGGCGATGTGGATGTTGGCGAGCACTCGCGTGTGCGCCGTGCCCACGATGTGCTCGTGGAAGCCGTCGTAGTTGGCAGAGCCTGCGCTACCGCCATCCACGATGGTCGTCACGCCAGAGTGCACGCCCGCCAGGTCGGGATCCAGCCCGTTGCCAACGCCGTGCTCGAAGATGTGCGCGTGGATGTCGATCAGGCCAGGCGTGACGATACGGCCGGTGGCGTCGATGCTGCGCGCGCCTTCAGAGGCGTCGATCCCCGCTGCGATCTTGGCGATCTTGCCATTGGTGATGGCCACGTCCAACGGCGCGTCCACGCCGCGACCTGGATCAATGACGCGACCACCAGTGATAACGATGTCGTAGGGCATGGGGATACTCCTGTTCACGCAGGGGGCGAGATTGGAGCGATTCTAGCTCAGCCCGCAGTCCCCACAGGAGTGGGCGTTGGCGAAGGTTCCTCAATGAACACGCGGACGCGGTGGTAGCCGGTCGGGCCCGAGGGTTGGTTGCCCTGTTTCTTCTCGGTCTGCGTGGCGCCTGTGCCATCGGTCGCTCGGACAACGATGTGCGGATCGCTGGGCATGGCGTCCGGCCAATCCAGGCGCCAGATCACCCAAGTGAACGGGGAGAGGGGCGCGTCAAACTTAGCGTCACGCCACGTCTCGCCGTCATCCACGCTGACCTCAACGCGCTTGATGCCACGCTTGCCCGCGAAGGCGACGCCGGCCACCTCGATCTGGTCGACTGGCACTTTGCCACGATTCGCTGGAGTGTCGATACGGGACATCGTCTTGATGATGGCGGTGTCCTGCCAGCCACGGCGCTGCCAGAAGCCCCGGAAGCTATCTTCGACCGGCTCCATCTTGACGAGCCACTTCACGTTCTCCATGCCGTACAGGCCAGGCACGATGATGCGAGCGGGGAACCCGTGCTCCGCTGGCAACCGCACGCCGTTCATCTCATACGCCACGATCACTTCGTCGCGCATGGCTATCTCGTAGGGGAAGCTGTCGAAGTACCCATCCGCCGCCCAGAACCCGACGCGCTCGGTGGCGGGATCGAAGTCAGCGAGTTCGAGGATGTGCTTCAGGGGCACGCCTTTCCAAAGGGCGTTGCTGATGAAATCACCGCCGACCGGATTACTAATGCACGTCAGGGTCACGTACTCCTCGATGGCAGGCATCGCGAGGAGTTGGTCATAGGTGATGTTGATGGGGTTGCGAACGCCATCACCCTGGATGATCAGCGCCCAAGTCTCGACCTTGAACTCGGGTAGCACGGCCGATTTCCCGATGACGTAGAACTCGTCGTTGGGGGTTACGGGGGTCGACAGGACACCGAGGGCGCGGCGGCCAGAGATGGAGGGCGCTAGCCTGCTGAGGTTCGTGAGGATGGTCTGGATGGCGACGCCACCTACGACAACGATGACAGAGAAGATCGCCGCCTTCTGTACGAAGTCCCTGCGACTAGCGTTGTAGCCAACGCCACCGGAGCGCTCAGCCAACGCAGCGATCTGGGTCAGGGTGAGCGAGAACGAGGCGACCGCGAACAGGAGTCCCCCGGCGTACGCCATCGCGCCATCTGGCAGCCCGCTGCCCAGGACACCCGCGCCGAGCAACGGCGACACGACCAGCGCCAGCACGGCCCAGATGCCCCCCGTGAGGATCGCGGCCCGCTTCACGAGGCCATCTGCGTAGCCTGCCTCGGTCTCATAGCGGACGTACGCCATGCCGATGAGTCCACCAACGCCAATCTGGCCGACGAAGATGAGGACGAAGAGCATGCGCTTCGCGTTGAAGCCCATCTGCTCGATGAAGAAGTCGAATACCGAGGCTGGGAGTAGGCGCGTGAACCAGTCGGCCATGACCTCGGTGAGGATCTGGGCATCTAGCGTGAAGCGGAGTGCCACCAGCACAAGCGTCATCAGCAGGCCGCCGAGCGCACCGGCGATGAACCCGGCCCGTCGGGTGGGTCGTGCTGTTGGTTGTACTGGTTCGTTCGCTTCTTCTGTGGTTGTCATGGCAGGCATCACCACCAACTACGTCGTAGTGGCTCGTTGGGTGCTAAGCACTCGCCGGTTCGGCGGCGGTTCCAGACGATATCCACGCCAGCACAGCCGGTCGTTGGTCTCGGATCACCCGCTGCAGCTTGCCCCGACGAGGACCGCAGTCGCGATGGTAGAGCCCGCGAAGGACGCGCATCCTGGCGAACCGGAGGCCGCACCCCACGCATTCGAGTCCCCACAAACGGCGGTTGTCAGATCGCGCGGGCGCATTCCGGGGCCCGGCTTTCGCAGTGGCCCGGGGCTCCACGCCAAGACGTACGGCCCACGCACGCCAGCGAGGGCCGTGGGGTGCGCCTCGCTGTACGCCTGCCGCGATGTGCGCCAGCTCGTGACGGAGGGTGTCGTGGGCTTGCGTGTCATCTAGCCAGGCGGAGAGGCGAATGGTGTTCTCGGTGGGGTAGGCTCGACCAAGCAGGCGTCGCATGCGGGTGGACCATTCCAGCCGCGGGATTGGTTTGATGTCGTGGGTGGCGCACAGGTTATCCATCAGCGACGCGACGGCAGCGCGCAGTTCACCGGACGCGGGGGCAGCAGACGCAGGGGTGCCGGTCGCTGCATCCAACGCGTCGCTCATAGCGGCTTTGCCGCCAAACCAGGGGCGGGTTTTCGGTCGTCGCCGACCACCGCGAGCGACTCTCGTGCGGGGCAGCGCTCGCTCAGCACACAAGCGTTGCACAGTGGCTTCAGTGCCTTGCAGACACGTCGGCCGTGGGTGATGAGGTAGACGTGGAACGCGAACACACGCTCGGGGGCGATGGAGCCTTCAAGGATGTCGTGGGCCTCGTCGGCGGTGATCTTGGGCCCGATCAGGGATAGTCGATGCGAGACTCGGAAGATGTGGGTGTCCACCGCCATGGCTGGCATGCCAAGGGCGAACGACAAGACGACGCCTGTCGTTTTCGGCCCCACGCCGGGAAGCGACTGGAGCCAAGTTTTCGCTTCAGCCAATGGCATCTCTGCCAGGAACGAGATGTCGTAGTCCCCTACCCGTTCAAGGACGGACGAGAGCACGGCCTGGATGCGTGGCGCTTTCTGCTGCGCCAGCCCGCCATGACGGATCGTCGCGGTGAGGAGGTCAGTAGGAGCGTCGACGACTTCCTGCCACGTGGGGAATCGCGCAACGAGGGCGTCGTAAGCGCGCCCGGCGTTGAGGTCGGACGTGTGCTGCGAGAGGATCGTCCACACGAGCTCCGACGTGCCATCCAGGCGAGGCCGGTGCTCGACGACGCCAAGGTCATCGGCGAGCAGGTCGAAAACGACTTCAGACGTATAGGGAACGATGCCGCGCACGCTGCGTGGCTGCAGGACCTTGCGACGTCGCGCGCCAGACTTGGGGCGACGTTGGGCGCTGGGCTTGGGCTGGGCGCCGCTAGTGGCCATCACTGATGCCCTGGAGGTGGTCAACGTCGTTGTGGACTCGCAGCGTGATCTCGCCGCCTTCGATCTCAAAGACGTTCAGCGAGGCGTTCGCGGTGACGAGGTCCTTGCGGTTGTGCTCCGAATCATCCAACCCAAGGGCCAACGATGCGACAACCCGTACAGGGGAATCGTGGGTCGCGGCGAGCACAGTGCCGGTTGGGTGCTGCGCAAAGAGTTCTGCGATGAATCGGGAGATGCGGCCTCGTAGGTCAGCAAGGCATTCGCCATCTTCGAAATGAACCGTCTCAGGATGGTCTCGCCATTGCTCGATGAGGCCAGGTTTTTCGCGCTGGAAATCAGCCAGGAATGCGCCAGCCAGCCGACCGTAGTCGAGGTCTCGTAGGAGGTGGCGCTCGCGAACCTTCATGTCGTGGAGGCGTGCGACGGCTTTTGCGGTCTGTCGGGCACGTAGGGTGTTGCTGGCGTAGATGCCATCGAGCGTTTCGCCTCGGAGACGTTCGGCGAGCGCCACGGCCTGCGCACGGCCGAGTTCGTCGAGGGCGCCGCCGCCTTGGACGCGCCCTTCGGCGTTCCAGGTGGTTCGGGCGTGGCGGACGAGGAGAAGGCGAAGCATGGAGCAGGATTCTACCAGGGCCGCTGCTCCGAGTGGGATGGGCAGGTGGAGCGTCTAGGCCAGGTATTCCCTGACGGTTTCGCCGTAGCGCTCGTCGAAGGCGTTCACGCGGTTCTCGAAGAACGCGTCATACTCGTCCGAGGTCAACTTGTCGGTGGTCATGATGATCGCGTCTTCTCCGTTGTCGGAGTAGTAGCGCCTACGCAGGCCAACCTCGTTAAACCCATATTTCCGGTAGAGGGCGATGGCAGGATCGTTGGAGACACGAGCCTCAAGGGTCACGACTTGGCAATCGCGGTGCGTGGCCATCTCAATGGAGCCGATGAGCAGAAACTCACCGAGGCCTTTACGCTTGTACGCCTCGCGCACGGCGATGGAAACGATGTGGGCTTCACCTGCCATGTACCACAGGCCAACGAAGCCCACGAGTAACTGACGTTGGACGGGCGCTTCCGGCTTGTTGCGCCGACCGAGGAACCCGAGCAGCCCCTTCTTGCCGGGCTGCGGCTGAGAGGTGACGAACTCGTCATCGCGAACGCAGACTGAGTACTCAGCCATCTTGTTCTTCAGCTCGCGCCGATAGGTCGTTGGGGGCCAGAGGGTGGGGAACGCTTCACGCTCCATGGCGGCAACCTGATCTAGGTCCCCTTCTTCCATGGGTCTAAGCGCATAGGGCAAAACTGACTGTCGGCGCACTGCTTATCCTCACCTGAACTGACCGGAATATCGACGAATTCTACCACTCGCCCTCGCGTGATCCTGCCAAGAGTGCGCGGGCTCACAAGCAGGGGCAAAAACCGTGGACGAATCACATTATCAGAGGTATATTGGTTTGGTGCGTCATCGTCGGGGGCGAGGCGCGCCGTTCCCATCTTTTTATGCATACACTTTGGCGAATTTCGAAACTTGCGGCCCAAGACAAATGGCGAATGCTAGGCGCCTGGGGCGCGCTGATTCTCTCAACCGCCTTCTTCCTCACCGTGCCCAAGGTGATCGGACGCTCCATCGACAAAGCCCTGGAAGCACTGGAAGACAACGGTAGTTCGACCGGTACCGATGACCTGATCTGGCTTGGGGGTCTCCTTATCGGCGTCTTCGTCGCCAGAGGAATCTTTAACTTTTTCAATCTTTACCTGGCGGAGTCGCTCTCGCAGCGGACCTCGTACAAGATCCGGAACCTTGTTTACGACAAGCTCCAACACCTGAGCTTCGCATTCCACGACCACGAGCACACCGGCAACCTGATGTCGAAATCCACGGTGGACGTGGAGATGGTGCGGAATTTCGTACAGATGGGCCTCGTGCGGTCAGGCCAGATATTCCTGCTGGTGGTGGGTGCGAGCACGCTCATGGTGCTCGTTGACTGGAAGCTAGGACTACTCTCTATCGCGTTCATTCCGATCATCGCGTTCAGAGCGATCACGGTCTCAACGCGGATGCGCGGCATCTGGCGCCATGCACAGATAGAGATGGGCCACATGACGACGGTGCTCCAGGAGAACCTCGAGGGCCAGCGCGTGGTGAAGGCTTTCGGCGCAGAGCTTCACGAACAGGCCAAGTTCGAGGCGAAGAACACCGATGTCTTCGATTGGACACTGCACGCCCGCCGAACGCAGGCGCTGAACTCGTCCGTTATGCAGGTCATTTTCTGGGCCTCCACCGGGATCATCCTTTGGGTCGGCGGTCGCGCCGTCATCGAGGGGCGCATCAGCACCGGCGAGATGACGCAGATGCTGTTGTACATCAGCTTGCTGGTGCAGCCCATCCGCATGGTTGGCATGTTGGTGAACAACTACGCCCGCGCGATCTCAGCCGGTGAGCGGCTGTACGACATCCTGGATTCACGCTCGCCTGTCGAAGAGCTGCCGGAGGCGGTTCCTCTGGCCAACGTTCGGGGTCACGTGCGGTTCGATCATGCAACGTTCTCTTACAGAGGCAAGAACGCCATTGATGATGTGTCGCTTGAAGTGCAACCCGGTCAGGTCGTGGCCCTCATGGGCGCGCCAGGGGCAGGGAAGTCCACACTGATAAGCCTGCTAGCACGGTTCTACGATGTCGACAGCGGCTCCGTGTCAATCGATGGAGTCGATGTCCGCGAGGCGACGCTGCCATCTGTACGTAGCGCAGTCGGGATCGTGCAGCAGGACGTGTTCCTGTTCAGCGCGTCTGTTCGCGACAACATCGCCTACGGCAAGCTCGATGCGTCCATCGACGAGGTGATGGACGCGGCGAAAACCGCGCAACTGCACGATGAGATCATGGCGCTTCCCGAAGGCTACGAGACTGTCGTGGGCGAGCGAGGTACGAGCCTGTCCGGTGGCCAACGCCAACGACTCTGCATCGCACGCACGCTGATTTTGGATCCGCCGGTGCTTGTGCTGGATGACTCCACTGCCAGCGTTGACGCTGATACGGAGTCTCGCATCCAAGAGGCTATCGGAGAAGTCGTAAAGGGCAGGACGACCTTCATCATCGCCCATCGGCTTTCGTCCATTCAACACGCCGAGGTAGTGGTTGTTCTCGATCACGGCAAGATTGCCGAGATGGGCACACCAGCAGAGCTGGCGGCTTCCGGAGGGTTGTTCTCGCACGTGTCCGAACTCCAGTACGCCACGAACCTAAATGGTCACGCTGTTGTGACCCCAGTCGTCGCTCAGCGCGGAGGTACCCCCGCATGATGGGAGGAATCGGAGGCGGCGGGCAGTACACCCGATCGTCCCAGCCTGGGGACATAGACCAGGACAGCACCAAAATCTACGACAGCTCTGTGGTTACGCGACTCGCAACGTACATCGCGCCGTTCAAGGCCAAGGTTGCCCTTTCCGTAGTGGGCGTCGTGTTGTATACGGCAGCGACAGTCGCCATCCCATGGCTGATCGGGTTGGCTACCGACAATGCGATCCTGGATCGGGACGCTTCGAAGCTCAACCTGATCGCTGGCATATTCGGCGCCATCTTGGTTGTCCACTTCTTCTCGAACTGGGCACACCAGGTGTTGCTGGCGCAGGTTGGCCAGCGGGTTATCTTCAATCTTCGCAACGAATTGTTTGTTCACCTGCAGCGCTTGCCGATGTCGTTCCACAACAGGAACAAGGTTGGCTCGGTGATGTCCCGGGCACAGAACGATGTGTACCAACTCCAAGAGTTCCTGGACATCGTGGTCACGTCACTTGGTGATCTGCTGAGCCTGACCGGCATCGTTGCCTTCATGTTCTACATCAACTGGCAGTTGACGCTCGTTTCGCTGGCGTCGTTGCCGATCCTGATCGTCATCATCTATTTCTGGCAGCGGACCGCAAAGCCCGCTTTCTTCCGGGTGCGCGTTGCGATCTCCAGCGTGAATGGCTCGCTAGCCGAGAATCTCTCAGGAGTGCGGGTAGTTCAGAGCATGAACCGCCAGGCTACGAACATGGAGAACTTCGACGTGCTGAACAAGCACAACTTGGACTCCAACCTGAAGGCAGCCCGGCTCTCCGCATCGCTCATGCCGACGGTCGAGATTTTCATGTCGTTCGGTTTGGCAGCGGCGATCGTTATCGGTGGCACGAGGATCGCTAGTGGCGATGTAGGTGCCGGGACGGTAATCGCGTTCAGCCTTTGGATACAGCGGTTCTTCGACCCGATCCGAAGCATGACGCAGCAGTTCACGCAACTTCAGCGGGCCATGGCGTCTGGAGCCCGCATCTTCGATCTGCTGGACGTTGAGCCCGACCTGACGGACTTCGACGATGCCATCGAAATGCCCAAGATCGAGGGCGCGGTGCACTACGACAGCGTCAGCTTTGCCTACGACGAGGGCAAGCCTGTTCTCGAAGACATCACGCTGGACATCAAGCCAGGCCAGACGGTCGCTTTCGTGGGCCGTACGGGCGCAGGCAAGACCACGATGGTTGCTTTGCTTTCCAGGTTCTTCGATGTCACGAGTGGCAGCTTGAGCATCGATGGCCATGATATCCGTGGTGTGACGCGCGACTCTCTGGCACGGCAGATGGGTATCGTTCTTCAGGAGCCGTTCCAGTTCTCTGGAACCATCAAAGAGAACATCCGCTACAACCACGCGGAGGCAACCGACGAAGACATCATCCGCTCAGCGAAGGCCGTTGGAATCCACGACTACATCGCGAGTCTGCCAGAGGGCTATGACACGATGATGGAGGAGCGGGGCGGCAACATGAGCTTGGGACAACGCCAGCTCGTGAGTTTCGCCCGCGCGCTGGTGGCAAACCCACGCATCATCATCCTTGACGAGGCAACGGCGAACGTCGACACGCAGACGGAGCAACTGATCCAGGAGGCGATCGGCACGCTGCTGGCAGGTCGCACGGCTGTCGCGATCGCCCACCGTCTATCGACGATCCGGAACGCGGACAACATCGTTGTCATGGACAAAGGGCGCATCGCTGAGATGGGCGCGCATGACGAGCTGATTGCGCTCGGTGGCATGTACGCGAAGCAGTACGAATTGCATCAGGTGCTAGCGGAGTCAGGGATCCACCGCGTGGATGCGCCGGAGAACGAGTTCGACGACAACATCGTTCTTGAAGATGGCGCGCCTGTCGACGTGACCAGCCAACGGAGCAGCTAGCCCGCTTTCCTACTTATTCAGATCGAGAAATCTTTGGAACTCGCACCGGCCGGATCAGACCGGTGGTGTGAGTTCGACGCCCAACGTTTGCTCCGCCCAGTGCGCGGCCGCCAGCAGGCGAGCCTCGTGGAAGGGGCCGCACGCGAACTGTGCGCCCAGCGGGAGGCCATTCCCAGCTAGTCCGATGGGAATCGTGATGCTCGGGAATCCGGTGAAGCTCCAGGGGCTCTGGAAGCGAGTGTCGCCGGTCTGGGTGAGGTCTCGGGGCGCAGGGCCGGACACCGTGGGCATCAGCAGAACGTCGACGTTGGCCAGCGACGCGCGAGAGCGCTCCTGCATCTCGCGCCGGTAGTTCATGGCCGTGACATAGTCTGTGGCCTTGTACTCGAAGCCCTTGCGGATGTAGTCGGCGACTTTGGGGCCGTATTGATCTTCGTGGTCTTTGAACATCGGCGCGTGGAAATGGCCGATCTCCGTTTGCTGCATCGTTCGGTGGCATTCGTAGCCGTAGCCGAAGTCGATCCCTAGATCGACCTCTTCTACGGTCGCCCCAGCGCGCGCAAGCTTCTGCGTGACCTCTTCGGTCATCAGGCGTGTTTCAGCATCTGATTCTTCGAAGAACCAGCCTCTGATCAACCCGATGCGGGGTGCCTTGGGATCCCGTATCGCGCTCAGGTAGTCATCAACCGGGGCCAGGACGCAATCAGGGTCGGCAGGGTCATATCCGGCGAGCACTGACAGCAGCGCTGCGGTGTCGGCAACGCTTCGCGCCAGCACACCAACATGGTCGAACGATTGTGCGTGGGGGATAACGCCCAGCCTGCTGATACGACCAAACGTGGGCTTGAAGCCAACGACGCCGTTGTAGGCAGCGGGGCGTAGGACCGAGCCAACGGTCTGCGAACCGAACGCCCAAGGCACCATGCGGGAGGCGACAGCTACTCCGGAGCCTGTGCTAGACCCTCCGGCGGTATGCTCAACGTTCCAGGGATTCTTGCTCGGTGCGGGGTCCCCCGCAGCGAATTCGGTGGTGTGGGCTTTGCCCATCAGCACCGCGCCAGCGCGTTTGACGATAGCCACGGGTGCGGAATCTTGCTCGGGTACGCGGTCGGCCCAAATCTTCGAGCCTGCTGCGGTTCTTATGCCGGCGGTATCGAAGATATCTTTCGCGCCATAGGGGATGCCGTGAAGGGGGCTCTTGGGACCGGAGGCGACGATCTCTCGCTCCGCTTGGCGAGCCGATTCCAAAGCAAGCTCTGGCGTTCGCGTAGCCCAAGCGACGAGCTTGGGATCGAGTTCCTCGATCCGCGCCAGGCATGACTCAGTAAGCTCTACGGGCGAGAGCTTCTTGCTGCGAATCGCTTCCGCAGCCTGTGTCAGGGACAGTTCGTAGGGTTGCGCCATATGTAACTCCAGCCTTGGAGTTAGCGGGTGCGCTTGGTGAAGCCGAACCGAATCTTCAGACCATTGCGCTTTGAATCCACGTGGTTCACTCGCGCAACGAACTCTTCGGTCGTTTCTTGCTTCTTTTCTTTCTTGACGGGCTTCGAGGTGGCCATGAGTCTCCCTCAGATCCAAACTGGGATGAGTATACCAGGAACGGAGGCCTGGACACGAAAAAGGCCCCGCCAAAGCGGGGCCTGGTTGTCGGGTAGTACGAAACTAGCTCGCTTGCTCCAGTGAACCAGCGCTGGTTACTTGGCTCCACTTCACGACGATATCGGCACCATTATCTAGTGCGATCCGGTATCCCCATTCGTTCTCTCGCCACTGGCCGGGGGGAATACGGCTCATAACAACGCCGCCCATATCAGGTTGTTCAACGTCAACGAACACGCGGATGACATCACCCCGGTTGAAAACGAAAACCTGCCCACCTAGCACTTGGTCTGTCGGGGCTCGGTTAGCATCTTCTTTGAGGACATCCTCGATCGATGTCACCAGATCCCGTGGGCTGAATGGTTTGGTCATGAACGCATTGGCGCCGTATTGATAGGCTTCACGCTTGGTGTATTCCCGACCCAGAGCGCTCAGCATGATGATGCGGATGTTCTGGGTTTTTGCGTCCTCTTTGAGAGTTTTGCACACCTTGAGTCCATGAACCCTAGGCATCATGATGTCCAAAACCATGACATCAGGCAGGACTTCGCGAGCGATGTTGATCGCGTCCTCACCATTGCGTGCATGGTAAATATCGAATCGCCCGTCTCTCTTGAGCACGGCGTCCACAACAGACGTCACATCCGCGCTATCGTCGGCCACAAGTATCCGCCACTGTGCCATCAGTCCTCCTCTTGGTACCATCCCGAACTGGCAGCGGGATGGAATGAATCGGCGTGTCTTCATTCAACCAAGAGAATCCAAGCCCTCCCACGTCCTTTCGTACGGTAGTGCACCAGGCTTTGGACTCGCCATCGGGCTGTTTGGGGCAGCACCAACGGCCTAGATGTGGCCGACATCGTTCCAGGCCGTGAGAGCAGGCACTCCGCCGTCCTGAAGAACGATTGAGATACTCGCCGGTCGTAGGCCACGGAATTGCCAGAACGCCTCGTCAGGCATCCCGAGGATGCCCACCGCCAACGCCCGTAGCGAGCCTCCGTGGGCGACGACCAGCACGTCGTCGGTCGCGTGGCGCTCCGACAACATGGCCGCGAACGCAGCCGTGCGAGCAAGAACCTCGCGGAATGATTCGCCTTCGGGCGGCGCAAAATCCAAGTCGTGAACGAATTGGCGATCGCGCATGCGACCGTCCTTCTCACGGATCTCGGACCAGGTCATGCCCTCGAAGATGCCGTAGCCCACCTCACGAAGCTCGGCGTGGGTTTGGACCTCCGGCGCTTGAGCCGATTGGGCGCCGAGGATGATGGCAGCGGTTTCCTGAGTTCGCCCTAGGTCACTCGCATAGACAGCGGCGAACCGGACGTCGGACAGGCGTTTGCCTGTGAGCGCGGCCTCACGACGACCCGTTTCGTGCAGCGGGACGTCAGTTTGCCCTTGGATACGCTCTTCAGCGTTCCACTGGGTCTCTCCGTGGCGTACGAGGAACCAACGAGCCATGCGCGCCCTCAGTTCGTCGGGCGGACGGGAGGAACGGAGCTTTCGGTCAGGGCGTCTCCGCCGAACCACCAGTCCGTTATCGAGTCCAACTCGGCCCGCTCGTCTTCCGTGAGGTGCCAATCGGCGCCCGTGACGTTGGCTGCGACGTGCTCTGGCTTGTCGAAGCCGCAGAGGGTCACGCCCACTTCAGGGTGGGAGAGCACCCACGCTAGGGCGAGCTCAACGATGGTGTGCCCGTGCTCGCCCGCGAACGTTTCGAGTTTGGGTACGAGGTCGTCAACCCGGTCAGACCGCAGGCGCGTGACGATGCCGGTGGGGACAATATCGGCTCGGCTTCCCGCAGGTGGTGCTTCGCCTGGCCGATAGGTTCCGGTGAGCCAACCTCCGCCCAGCGGAAAGTAGGGAATCAGTGAGATTTCGTACTTGCGGCAGAACGGCATGAGCTCCAATTCGGCATGCCGGTAGAGGAGGCTGTAGTGGTTCTGGGTGGACTGGAAACGAGCGAGGCCCTTTTCCGCCGATGTCACGACCTGCTCGTGGATGCGCCAGGACGCAGTGTTGCAGTTGCCTATGTAGCGAACCTTGCCTTGCTCCACCAACTCGTTCAACGGCCCAATCAGCTCTTCGTGAGGTACATCAGGAGTCGAGTAGTGCACCTGGAAGAGGTCGATGTGGTCAGTCTTAAGCTTGCGGAGGGCTTCTTCGCAACGCGCGAAGATACGCTCCCTTGGCGTCTGGCCGTTGAGGTTTCGCAGGTTGAACTTGGTAGAGATGTAGATCTGGTCGCGCTTGCCCTCAAGCGCGACGCCCACCTGGTCTTCGCTCTGCCCTTGTCCGTAGACGTCAGACGTGTCGAAGAAGTTGATGCCGTGCTCCAGTGCAGCGTCGATCACCGCAGTGGTCTCGGCCTGGCCAAGCATGGGAGGCCCGAAGGGGTAGCCGCCCACGCCGATGGCGGAAACGCGCATGTCTGTCTGACCGAGTTGTCGATACTCCATGGTTACTCTCCGCTCGTTGACCCTGGGAACACCAGGGATTTAATTACGACTGGTACCGATCCTGAGGATGGCAGAATCTCGCCGATGTCTATGTAGTCGAACTCCCGGAGGTCGATGCCGTCGATCGAAACCACGGCCTCCGGTATCTCAAGCTCCTCACGTAGGTGCAGGCCGATCAGCCCTCCGACATCGCCGTCGCTGATCAAGACCAAGGGGTGGCCGTGGTCGAGGGTCGATCTCATCGCCTTGATCAGCCCTCGGCAGAACGCGTCGAGTCGCCAGAAGGTGGCGGAGCCGCCCCAGTGGAATCCGACGGCGATGGGCTCTTCAGAGTCCACAAGACCCAATCGTGTGAGTCCAACTTGCACCGCTTGCGCAATCACGTCGGGGTCAAGCTCGTCCAGAGTAAGGTCAAATTCGGGAGCGACCACCGGGATGTTCCGGATGGGAACGATGTCGTCGGGAGCGATAAAGATGGTGCTGCCGGAAACTTGTACGGTGTACTGGGAAGCGCCGATGACCGTGGCCCTGATGCCGGCCTCAGGCACCATGAGCATGGCGCCAAGCTCGCCGATGCGGGCCTTGATCTTGCGACCGAGCACAGGGCCCATGTCGCCGAACGAGCGCTGCTCGTGACCGTAGATGAACTCTGAGACGCCACCGGAGAAGATGACCGAGTCGATCTTGCCGCGATACTCCAGAGGGGGCAGACGCAGAAGCGACTTGGCTTCATCGTTCATGTCCTGAAGCAGGACGACCTCTAGAAGGGCGTCGATCATGTGGTCGACGATCGTCTCGGTTTCGCTGTCCGACAGCAACGCGCCGACCTCAACGTTGAGGCCAGCCTTCTTCGCGAAGACACGGCCAGCCTCCTCGACCCGCGTGATGACGTGGTTGTCGTCGGTGGCCAGCAGGCGGGCACCCACGTCGATCGCGGTTACCTCCAGCACCTTGCCAGCCCGGCAGATCGCCACTTTGCTGGTGCCGCCCCCGATGTCGATGTTCATGACGGTCTCGGCGCGCGCCCTGCCCGACTGGCCAACCGCTCCGGAGCCGTGGGCAGCCATGGTTGCTTCAAGGCCATCACCTGCACTCACCGCCACGAACTTGCCCGCGTCCTCGGCGAACAACTCGCCGATGGCACGGGCGTTACTGCGGCGGACGGCGACGCCAGTGAGGATCAACGCACCGGTATCGACGGCGCTACGTTGGAGTTTCGCCTCGTCGTACTGGCGGTCGATGAACTTGCCGAGTGCAGCCGCGTCGATGGTCAAGCCATCGTCAGCGTACGGGGTCAGCAGTATCTCTGACTCGCGAAGAACGGTTCGCCTGACGATGACGTACCGCGTGTTCTGGCGTTCAAGCTCCAGCTTCGAGAAAACGAGGTGGGAAGTCGAAGAGCCGATGTCCACGCCAACGCTGGTGAGCGTGATTTCGTCCTCTTCGGTGATGTGTCGTCCGGCGCCGGAGAATCCGGCCTGTTCGTGAGCTTGTGTCATCGTCATTCCCGGGCGCCAAGGTCAGTGCTGACCCAGCGCCATTTTTCATTTTGCTACCGGTATTTTGCTCTGGGCTCTGGCGCATCCAGATACAGAGCAAGCTGAGTGTAGGTAGGCCCGAATGGCAGTGCAACCGGTGTAGCTTAGCGGGTCGTAATCACGTCCACCAAGGCGGGCTTGCCCTCTCGCGCGACGTACTCGGCGGCACGTTGGATTGCGGGCAGCAGGTCTTCGGGCTTCTCGATTGGGCCCTCCGAGTGGACGCCGAAGCCACGGGCAACGGTAGCGAAGTCCACGTTGGGTGTGTTGATGTCGATGCCGACGACGGCGTTCTCGGCTGGCCGATCACGGTGGTGAGCGACCTCGACTTGGTGGATGTAGTCGTTGTTGTAGGAACGGTTGTTGTGCATCACGGACAGCAACGGGATGTTGTGGTGCGCGGCTGTCCACAGGGCGCTGGTGGTGAAGAGTAGGTCGCCGTCAGGCTGGAAGTTGACGTTAAGTCGACCCGTGCCCCGGTTGGCGAGCGCGACACCCATAGATCGAGCGTAGGCGTTGCCTAGGCCAGACTTCTCAGTGCCCTGGTACTGGTAGGCATGGCGCACGTCCCAGGTGCGGAGCGCGGCCCGGCCTCGGAGGTCGCGATCGCAGAGCACCCAGTCGTAGCCCTTGATGGCTTCCCAGGTCTGGAGTCCCAGGTACTGGCGCGTGATGCGGCCGTCCTTGATGGACCCGAGCGCTTGATCCAGGGCTGCCTGGCGCAGTTCGGCGTGGTGGGCGCCATGACGTGCCGCACGCTCGTCGGCGCCAGCAATGGCTCCTCGTTGGGCGATCAGGTCGGCGAGAGCGTTGGCGGCACCACCGGGGTCGGCAGTGATGTTGACGTTCAGCGGGTAGAGCTTGCCGTAGGTCTGGCCCCACGCGCGCACAGCATATCCGCGGAGCGAGATGTCGATGACCTGCGCGCCACTGGGAATGCCAGGGATGGGCAGGCGTGACGTGCGGTCTGTGGTGGAGAGCGCTTGTTCGAGGTCATAAGAGTTGATGCTCAGGACGACGTCGGCTTCACTGAGCAACTCGGTGGCTGCGGTGGTCAGGTTCAGCGGGTGATCGCTGGGGAAGTTGAACAGGTCACCCATGTCGATCACGGCCATGCCGAGGGATTCCGCGAGCCGGATGACTCCACCCACCGCGTAGTCGTTGCCGAGGTAGTCGACAACCGCCACCGGGTTGCGAGCGCCCGCGAGCATGTCGGCGGCCTTGGCCAGCGCGGCTGGATCAGCAGACGGTGGGGTCGCACGCTCGAACATCGTGACGTCGGGGATCGTGGGTGGGGCTTCGAGCGTGGACTCCTGCAAACCAGCGTCGAAGCATAAGTAGGCAGGCCCGTAGGGTGCGGTGGTGATGAGCTGATACGCACGGAGCATCGAGTCGATGATGCTCTCTACGCTGGCGGGCTGGTCGTCCCACTTCACGAAGTCACGGACGGCGTTTCCCTGCACGAGGGCGGTGTGGATCCAGTCGATGTACGGACGGCGCAGTTCAGTGGCGACAGGGCCTGTGCCACCGAGGATCAACATGCCAGCCTGGTCTAGCCAGGCGTTGTAGATGGAGTTGGTGGCGTGGAGCAGGCCAACGATGTTGTGGACGGCGGCGGCCATAGGCTTGCCAGCCGCGCGTGCGTAGCCGTGGGCGATGGAGACGGCGATCTCTTCATGGTTGCACAGGATCATCTCAGGCTTTCCACCGGAGTAGTTCACGAACGAGTCGTGGAGGCCACGGTAGGACGCGCCAGGGTTGAGCGCGACGAATTCGATGCCAAGGGCTTGGAGCATGTCGACGACGACATCAGAACCGAATCCGGCTTTGCTAGTGAGCGGTTGGTTGGCCATGGGAGTCTCCGTGATTCAAGCTGGGGGTCAGGCTGGGAATCAAGCTAGTGGTGCGGGCGGGATTCTACATGGCGAGCAATAAGAAAAGGGCCGCTCCATCTGGAGCGGCCCTTTTTACAGCGAACGTGAAACGTGAGAACTACTCGAGGGTCGCCTCAACGCTGAGCTCTACGTTGCCCTTGAGGGCGCTGGAGATGGGGCAGCCGTCCTTGGCTGCCTCGGCGGCGGCGGCGAATCCCGCTGCGTCTAGACCAGGGACCTGACCAACGACCTTGAGGGCGCTGGATGCGAGCTTCCAGCCGCCATCGACGTTGTCGAAGGTTACGGTGGCGTCGACTTCAAGCTTGGTGGGCGGGTTGCCGCCCTTGCCGAGGCCAGCGGAGAGGGCCATGGAGAAACATGCCGCGTGAGCTGATGCTACGAGCTCTTCCGGGCTCGTCTTTCCGCCGGACTGTTCGGTCCGGGCTGCCCAGGAAACGGGAAGCTCGGAAAATGAGTTGGATGAGGTTGCGCTGACGACGCCGCTACCCTCGATGAGACTACCTGACCAAGTTGCGTGTGCTGTGCGGATCGCTGCCATGTGAAATCTCCTGTGAATGATGATGAACCGGTAGGTACCGGATTAACGAAATGGCCCCCGCCATTGCAGGGCGGGGGCCATTATATCGGCTAGGGTTTCTGTTGGGGCTTGAGCTAGACCGTGGCCATGGAGTAGGCGCGATTGCGCATCACACGCCCTGGCAGCGCGCCGCTGTGTTCCCCGTTCTCGAACAATATTTGGCCGTTCACGATGGTGAAATCAACGCCAGTGGCCCGTTGGGCCAGGCGCATCATCCCGGCAGGCAGGTCGTAGACCTCTTCAGGCTCCTCTGCGGCGATGGTCGCAAGGTCGAAGATGGTGATGTCTGCCGCCATACCCTGCCACAGCAGGCCACGGTCGTGCATGCCGTACAGCGATGCCTGCATGAACGTGAGCTTGCGAACAGCCTCTTCCAAGGTGAGCACGCCCTCGTCTCGCACCCAGTGGCCGAGGACGATGCTGGAGTAGCCGTAGCCCGCCTCGAAGACAACGTGAGCACCGGCGTCGGACAGGCCGATGACGGTGTACGGGCTCTGCAACATGGTTGCCATGGCGCCGTCGTCACCGCCGGACTGGGAGTTGCGGAAGCTGGTGTTCAGGTCTTCTTCAATCACTAGATCGAGCAACGCGTCCACGGGGTGTTTGCCCTGCGCTGTCGCTATGGCCGCTATGCTCTTGCCCTGCAATCCAACGTTCTGCGGGAGCGCGGCGCGCGTCACGTACACGCGATCCCAGACGATGCCGAACGCCGTCGGCGGGAGGTCGATGCCGTCGGCCTCGCTGCGCATCTTGGCGCGGTTAGCGGGATCGCTGAACGCGGCGGTCTTTTCAGCTGGTTCCAGCAGCATCAACGGCTGCCAGGTGGGCAGGCGGTCGAATATCTGACCGTTCTTCATGGTGAAGCGGACAGCTTGAGGGCGTGGGTTGATGACGGGGTAGACCTGTCGGCCTTCCCGAACGCGTGCTTCAACGATGTCCAAGTGATCGCGCCACTGGTTGGGCACGTTTTGGTTGTAGGTGATCTGGTTGTAGACGACGGGGCGCCCGCTGATGTCGCCCATCTTGGTGGCGAAGCCTTCTTTGATCTCGTGGGGGTAGGCAGACCCACACTGGAGAACTCCAGACGACAGGCCTTGCAGCGCGGAGCACAGGTCGTAGATCTCCTCGAACGGCGCGACGATACCGGGTATCTTGCGTCCGAGGAGGTCGAGGTGCCCACGATTGCGGTCGAACGACAGGCCCACGGCCCCGGCCCGGATGCCGTCGCGCACGATGGCCTTCATTGCTTCTAGCTCTTCGGGCGTGGCCTGCTCGCGCTCACGGGCGTCGTCGCCCATGACGTATTGGCGGATGGCGGAATGGCCCATCATGACGCCTACGTTGACCCCAAGGCGCTCGTCGATCTTGTCCAGGTACTGAGGGAATGTCTCCCAGTCCCACTTGACCCCTGCGGCGAGGCTCTCCATGGGGATGGCTTCGACACGCGACAGCATCATGGCAAGCGCCTCGTGGCCGTCAGGACGCACGGGTGCAAGCCCCAGTGAGCAGTTGCCGAAGATGACGGTAGTTACACCGTGGTTGGGTGAGAAGGTACACAGCGGATCCCAGGTGACCTGGGCGTCGAAGTGACAGTGGTTGTCGATGAACCCGGGGGAGACCACGCGCCCTTCGGCGTTGATCACTCGCTCGGCAGGCCCGTCCAGTCGGCCCACTTCTGCGATCTTCCCATCCTTGATAGCCACGTCGCCGTAATAGGCAGGCATCCCCGATCCGTCTGCAATCAGGCCGCCCTTGATCAGTATGTCGTACATCGCGGTTTCCTCTCTTGAATAGGCCGCTTGCTGGATCGGAGTAACGAAATTGCAGGCACCGTAGGCTCCAGATTACTAGGTGTCAAGAATCCGGCCGGGATTCTTGTGCGCGGGCCTCAGTTCGCGTGTCCCGCCCAAGCATCGCCATCACTGCGGCTGCTGCTATGAGTGCGACGACAACGACGAGGAATCCAGTCTTGAACCCATAGGCATCGGCGATGGAGCCGATGACCAACGGGCCGGTGATCTGTCCGATGTTGGTGAACAATAACCACATGCCCAGGAACGCCCCGCGCCGGTCGGCAGGCGCTTGGTCCATGGCGTAGACCTGTAAGGAGCCCTGCCCTAATGATTCGGCCAGCCCAAAGACGACTACCGCCAGCAGCGCGGAGGACAAGTCCCCCGTGATCGCCATGAAATAGGTGCCGAGAGCGGTCGCCAGCAGCCCGAGCAGCAATGGACGTTTGCGTCCCCAACGGTCGACTGCCATGCCGGTGGGGACGGAACTGAGCAGTCCGGCAAGGCCGGCAACGGCGATCAGGTTTCCAATCTGCAATGCACTTAGGCCGGCAATGGCCTCGGCCTGGGGCGGGAACAACGTCCGGAAGACACCAGTGCCTCCGTTGACGAGGCCGAGGGCGACGGTTCCGAGAGCCAGCGACAGGAAGGTTTTGCTCTTGAACATGGACAGGTCAGGCATCCGCGAGGCACGTTGACCGGGTTGATTGGCAGGCTTGGGGGTGGCTGGTTCTCGCGTCTCCTTGATCAAAAAGAGTGTGACAAGAATGACCATGAACTTGGTGACCGCAATGAAGAGGAATACCCAACGCAGGCCAAATGTAGCCGCTATGAGCCCAGCCACAACCGGTCCGGCGAAGTTGCCGATGCGGTTGGATACCTGGCGCGCGGCGACCGCACGACCGCGCGTCCCTGTGCGGGTGGCATCTGCCATGAGTACGTTGGCGCTGGTCATGTAGACGGCGATCCCCGTTCCGGCGACGACCTCGAATACAAGGAACTGCCAGTATTCCTGGACGAAGAAATCGCCCGTGAGCGCCGCGATGTGCAAGGCAGCGCCGATCACGACGAAGGGCCGTCGGCCGAATCGATCAGTGAGGTACCCGGTGATTGGCCCGATGATGACGCGCGGCATGGCGCTGGCCGAGGAGATGAGCGCGACCAGGAAGAACGTTCCGCCTATCTCGTAGGCGAAGAGCGGGCGGACAAGCCAGAGGCCACCCGTCCCGAAGCTCCAAAAGAAGAATGCGGAGAAAACCGGGAGGGTCTTCCGGCTAAGAATCTCGCGGATCGCAGACCCGCTAGTTGGAGTGGTCAAAGCAGGCGGATGCTAACACGCCCATCGGCGCGCCTTGGCTATGTAACGTTGCCATCATCGGCGCCATGCTTTAGCCAAGAGGGGGTCGTAAGACCGCACTCACGTCCCGATTGACATGAACCCTGGCCCGCCCTCTCTGGACCAGGGTTCATCATTCCACGCAGAACCCTTGCCAGCGATGCCGCGGGGGCGCGTACACTGGCGATCATCGGAGGTGGCCCTTGGCTGCATTGATCATCGAAGGTCTTGTTTCTCACACTCGCTCACTCGACGCCGAAGCCCTAGCTTCTTTGGCTGGCCAGGTTCCCGATGTGTCGGCGCTGGCGGCAGATCGCGAAGGAGTGGCTGTTCAACTAGCGTCAGTGTTGGAGGACGCCGGTCTCGCGGCCGACGCTCGGTTCATCACGATCCACGCAGAAGGCAACTACAGCGCGAGCGTTCCCTTAGAAGCGGTGAAGGATCACGCGATCCTCATCTACGGACTAGACGGCGAGGCCCTCCCCCACGACAAAGGCGGGCCGATACGTTTTTTCATCCCCGACGTAGCCGCCTGCCAGACCGACGAGGTAGACCAGTGCGCGAACGTGAAGTACGTGGAGCGCATCGTCCTCTCGGCCGAACCAGGCCAGGACACTCGACCGAAGACCCCAAAGCAACACGTGGATATCCACGTTGAAGAGAAACTATAGGAGGCTCACCCCATGGAGGGATTTGAGAAGGTCGCACAACGGGGCGACATCACGGCGGGTAAGTTGACGCTGGTGGAAGCACAAGGCGAGGCGGTAGTGCTCACGGAGCTTCTCGGCAAGGTGATCGCGTTCTCCAACATCTGCACCCACGAGGACTGCGATTTCGTGTTTGATGGGGCCGATGGCGAAAGTGGACTGGAGGGCAACGAGGTGATCTGTGGCTGCCACGACAGCCGCTTCAACGTGCTGGACGGCTCGGTGATGAACCCGCCAGCGACGGAGCCCATCACGATCTACGCGGTGCAGATCGACGGCGACGACGTGCTGGTAGGCCCTCGCTAAAGACGAGGCTGGCCTAGACCCACCCAGATAGAAAGAGGGCCACGATGCATATCGTGGCCCTCTTGTTTCTAGTGCCTTGTTGCCTTGGCTACCACCTGAAGATCAGTCCCAGCGAGACTTCGGGTTCTCCTGCAGAACTCCATCCACGCTCATCTCAACCTTCCCCTGCGGGAAACAGAGGTGCTCGGCTATGCGGCCACTCTCCGCGATCGGATCCTCGTAGCACCACGCGACGAGCTCCGCCGTCTCGCCACCCGCCTCTACGTTGTAGTAGCGAGCGGCACCTTTGTACGGCGACTTCATCACGCGGTCGGTCTCGCGCAGGAGATCCATGCGGATGTCGGCCTTGGGTATGTAGTACCTGTGGGGTTGCCCGGTCTCGATCAACATGACCGAGCTCGTCGTGTCCGCTATCTTTTCACCGTTGATCACGACCTCGACACGGCGGGAGGTCTCTCGGGTGTCGACGCGGGTGTACGGGTCTTTCGGCCCGATGAACACTTCCTCGTCTTCCTCCAACCAGGCATCTACCTTGTCCCAGTAGAACGCCACCAGTTCCGTAACTTCGACACAGTCGACGAACGGTTTCGGGTAGTTCCACATCACGTCCTCTACGACCTTCTCACCGACCTTGACGCTCCAGTACCGGGCGTCTCCTTTGATCGGTCAGGTGGTGCTGCGGTCGGTTTCAAACATCAGGTCCATGCGTACGTCTTCCATCGGGAAGTAGTACACGGGTTGGTGTTTGGTCTCGAACATGATCTGCACATTGGTGCTGTCCGCGATCGCCTCGCCGCCAAACATCACACGTATGCGCTTCGGCGTGTTCTCCATGAACGCTAAGTGGTCATCGAGACCCTTCGCGCCAACTTCCAAAGCTCGAAAAGCTTGAGTCATGAAATTCTCCTCTCGTCCGACCAGTCGTTCAGGCAATAAGTCGATTTGGCCCACGCGGCGATGACCATCTCGATCGCGCGGCAGGCTGCTTTCCGCATGCTACCAAAACCGGTGGCATCGTACCCATTTGGGGAGAACAACGCGGGTTTAGTCGAGCAACTCATGTGCAACGATTGACATACGCCTGGCGCACCTCTAATGTTCGGCCACCCTCGGTGCCGTGCTATTGCCGTGTTGCCGTTGGTTGTTCGTGATCTACAGGAACCAAGGAGACTGGCAAATGAAGCTGATTCGTCTAACCCTAATCATGGCGGTACTCGCCGTTGCAACGCTGCTCCTCGCTGCGTGCAGCAGCGACCCGACCGCTACCCCAACCTCCGCGCCCCCAACGGCTACGCCGACGGCGACGTTGGCTCCTGGCGTTCCCACGCCGACACCTGCGCCGACCGCAACGGCAGCCCCGCCGACACCCACGCCTTCACGTGACATGGAGGCTTACTTCGACGGCAAGACCATCAAGATCGTCGTCGGATTTTCACCGGGTGGTGGGTATGACTCCTTCGCACGATTGTTCGGTAAGTTCGCTGCCCGGCATTTCCCTGGAACACCTAAGTTCGTCGTCCAGAACTTGGACGGTGCAGGTGGCGAGCGCGTCTTCAAGGCGATCAACGGCGAGACCGATGGCTACTCTGTGGCGGTTTCCCACCCACGCTTCTACAAGCGTGAACTGCTGGGAACGGACGTTGAGTTCTTCGACCCGAACACCGTGAACATCCTGGGCACGCCTGACGCATCGGCGATCACTCAGGCCTATTTCGTAAATCGTTCTTTCGCGATGACATATGACCAGGTCGTTGCCGAAGGAAAGAAACTGACCACTGGTGCAACGGCAATCGGCGACACCGGTGGTGTTGGCAGCGCGTTCATGCAACTGCTTGGCGCGCCGGTAAAGGTGATTTACGCGTACGGCGGAACGTCTGAGATCGCAGCGGCCTTCGACCGCGGGGAGATCACGGGTACGGACCGTGGCGGCTACCAGAACGCGCCCACCCTCTTCCCCGAGTGGGTCGACAACAAACAGATCGTTCCTCTGTTCCGCTGGGGTGCTGAGCCGGAAGAAGACCCCGCGTGGGTCGAGTACATGGCCACGTTGGACACGGTGACCCCTCCTCACATCTTTGACATCCTCAATCCCACTGAGGGGGAGAAGGCCGTCTTCAACCTGACCGAGATCGTGAACGACAAGCTAAGCCGCACATTCATCCTGCCGGAAGGTGTGCCGCAGGACCTCGTTGACGTTTGGGTCAAGGGTTTCGCCGACACTATCGGCGACCCCGACTTCGTGGCGGCTGCGTCCCTGTTGGGCCGCCCGGTGCTCTACGGTGGACCCGAGTCCATCATCGAAGCATTGAACCAAGGCAAGGCAGCTTTGGCTGACCCGGCGTTGGCAGCCCTGTTCGCTGAACTAGCTGGCGCTGAGTAGCGGCACAACCGCACTCGCTCCTAGTGGAAAAAGGCCCCCGCCGTTGGCGGGGGCCTTTTTCGTACCGAATCCACTGCCAGTGAGGTATCGTATGCCGGACGCTGAAACGGCTGAAACATACGGGAGTAGGAGATCGCCATGACATCCGAGCTTCGCAGACTAGAGACACCCGACAACCTCGAAAAGTTCGTTGAGCCTGACCCGTATGTTGAGTGGCAGAAGCGCGAAGGCGTAAAGGTGATCACGGACTTCGCGTTCGAGGATCTCGACCAGGTAGAGCTTGGCCCATGGGAACGCAAAGGGGGGAGCGGCGCGGTCATCAACATCCCGCAGCGTTTTCTACCCAATGACGCGCACTTGGTGGAGATCAAGCCAGGAGGAAAGTCGGAGCCGGAGCACCATCTGTACGAAGAGACCATGTACGTGGTCTCGGGGATCGGTGCGACGAGCGTTTGGCTCGACGATGAGCACAAGATCACCTTCGAGTGGCACGAGGGTAGCCTGGTCTCAATCCCGCTGAACGCTTGGTACCAGCATTTCAACGCGAGTGGGACGAACCCGGCGCGCTATCTGTCTGTTACCAACGCTCCGCCTGTCATGCGGCAGTGGCGCAACGATGCGTTCATCTTCGACAACCCATTCCAGTTCACCGATCGCTTCACAGGCGACGGGGAATATTTCAGTGGCAGCGGCAAGCTTTACGAGCGACGGAAGTGGGCATCCAACTTCATCCCGAACGCTCAGACGATGATGCTGTGGGACTACCTGTCCCGTGGCGCCGGTGGAGTCAATGCGTCCCTGGAGATGGCCGGGAATGTCACCAAGTCGCACATCTCCGAGTTCCCCGTTGGCACCTACAAGAAGGCTCACCGGCACACGACGGGGCCGCATTTGCTCATCATGGGTGGCGTCGGCTTCTCGTTGTTGTGGAATGAAGGTCATGAGGACGAGATGATCCACGCGGACTGGAAGAAGGGCGGGATGGTCATCATCCCGAACGACGGGATTTTCCATCAGCATTTCAACACGGGCACGGAGCCCGCTCGGTACCTGGCGCTTCGTGCAGGCAATGGCTCGCCTCCTCCCTGGGGTGGGTCTGACGTGAGCGTGAAGGACGGTGGTGCGCAGATCGAGTACGAGGACGAGCACCGAGAGGTCCACGAGCTGTTCGAGGCGGAGCTTGCTAAGCATGGAGTGACGTGTCAGATGAAGGCATTCGTCCCCTACTGCACCGGCGATATCGGCCCCACCAGCGAACGGGATACCTAGGAATCAACTCCTGCGGTGTTGAATTGGGGGCGCTCCGGGTGTAAGAAGTCAGTAGTCTTTTGCAAATGTCGCTGCGGGCCGCCGCCAGATGCCTCGGTAGACCGGTCAGGCAGTGCGCTCAGCAGCAAGTGAACGTAGGAGGACGGCACATGGTCAATATCATCAAATCGCGTGGGGATCGCTCGCTCAGGGATCTAGTGGATCTCGAGAAGGGCACCGTCGCACGAGAGATTTACGTCAACGAAGAGATCTACCAGCAAGAGCTTGAGCAGATCTACACGCGAGCGTGGCTCTTCATCGGCCATGAGTCGCAAGTACCCAACCCAGGTGACTTCGTGATGTCGCGGATGGGTGAAGAGGAAGTCCTGCTGGTACGCGACCGCAAGAACAAGCTTCACGTGTTCCTGAACACCTGCCGCCATCGTGGCATGAAGGTGTGTCGGTACGACGATGGGAACACGTTGCTCTTCACTTGCCCATTCCACGGCTGGAGCTACGACACGGATGGAGCTTTGGTTGGGGTACCCCATCACAAGGCGGCGTTCCACGAAGAGTTGATCAAGGCCGACTGGGGTCTCCACGAAGTACCGCAGATGGCCAACTACTATGGGTCCATCTGGGCAACCTGGGACCCTAAAGCTCCCTCGTTCTTGGACTACATGGGCGTGTTCGCACCGACGATCCAGTGGTGTTTCCAAAGCACTGACGGTGAGGACAACGGTGTGGAATTGTTCAACCCGGCGACCAAGTGGCGCATCCCCACGAACTGGAAGTTCCCAGGCTTCAGTTTCGACGGCGACAGTGCCCACGCGGCGATGACGCACCGTTCGGTGAACGTCGCTGCCATCGGGCCGCAAGGCGACATGGAAGGCGGTAGCCGCGCTGGCATGAAGGCGCCGTTCCCCAAGACCTCCTACGAGATGATGATCCCGGAACTTGGCCACGGCGGGCACAATTACATGTTTGAGCAGCCGGGAGTGTCCGACTACGCCGACACCTGGCAGACGGAGCCCAAAGAGGTAGACGAGTACTACCGCGAGACGCGGGCCAAGAAGCAGGAGAAGTACAAGGACGTGTACCTGCACGCAGGGGACGGCGGAACGGCGCTGATCTGGCCGAACGTCAACATCCAGCCCCACCGCATCCTCATATGGCACCCCCACGGTGTTGGTATGACCGAGAGCTGGAGGCAATACCCGGTCGACAAGAACGCACCCAAGGTCGTGAAGGACGCACAGCGTCGCTACATGATGCGCTACGGTGGCCCTACGGGCGTGACCGAGTCCGACGACATGGAGAACTGGAACTACGCCTTCCCGGCTAGCTTGGGAACCGTGGCCCAGCGCTTGCCTTACAACTTCCAGATGGGCCTGGGCCATGACTTCAAGGATGATCGACTGCCTGGCATGACGTTCAACTACCGGATCGCTGAGGAGAATCAGCGGGCTCGCCTGCGTCGTTGGTTGGAGTTCATGGAGGCCGGTAGCTGGGACGACCTCTACCCCGTCAATCCTAAGAAGAACACCGACAAGTAGCTGCCAGCAGGCCAGCGGGAGAGAGGAGTCACCAATGACAACCGGGCGTGAAGGCTCAAACGCCGACGACCTGATCAACGTGAACAACACGGTGATCGTTACGAACCTACCGGAGGGGCAGAGGATCAGGCTGCGCGACGGATCCCTCGCCGAGGTTACGGCCAACCCCAAGGATGGGGCTTGGCTCTTTATCAAGTTCATCGAGTCACCTGAGGACCCCTCGCTGGTGGGCACGGAAGACATGGTCTTCGCCACTGACGTTGTTGGACTCGGCTAGCAGCGGGAGAAGATCATGACCACCAACGCTACCGACGCGGCCATCGAGCGATTGCTGTTCGAACGAGAGATCGAGAAGTTCCTGTACCGCGAGGCGGAATTGCTTGATGATCGTCGCTACAACGACTGGATCGAGTTGATCGCCGAGGACATCCATTACCACATGCCAGTGCGCCGCAACGTGAAGTTCGGCGAGCAACACCGTGAGAATAGTGACTCTGAGTCGGAGATTTCTTGGTTCGATGAAGGCAAGCGCACCCTTGCAGGGCGCGTTCGCCAAATCAACACAGGCCTGCACTGGGCAGAGGAGCCGTTCTCGCGCGTTCGTCACCTGATCACCAACATTCAGGTTGGCGATCTCGATGGAGACGAGGTGCCGGTGCGCAGCAATTTCTACTGCTGGAGCAACCGCCTGCGCGACGAGGTCAACGTCTTCGTGGGGACCCGACAGGATATTCTGCGTCGTGACCCCGAGACGGGGTTCAAGATCGCGAAGCGCTTGATCCTTCTGGATCAGAACGTGCTGCTGTCCAAGGTCATCACGACCTTCTTCTAGACACAGGCTTTTAGACGCCGATGCCCGACTGGGTATGCGGGCGAAACGTGAGATACAGTAGACTCCAGCGGCATCGCCCTGGAGTCTGCGTTTGTCAGGGCGATAGGAATCGACCCGACCGATCCAGGAGATGGACTGAAGTGGCAATAACGGCAGAGTGGCGATCGTATGGCGAGTTTGATGTCGTGCTCATCTTGGAGGACGGCGTAGTCAAGGAAGCCCTGACCGCTGACGCCGAAGTCCTGCACGACTTCCTCGCCGTGCTGCTTCCCAACGTGGCCGCATGGGAAGGCGACCACCCAGTCGAAGGGGATCGGCTGAATCCCGCCGCATGGGGAACGTTGATCATGTCCCGTGACACAAGCGGTGACATCACGGACATGGATCCAGAGCTGTTCTGGGCAGGCATCGGGATCTGGTTTCGGTCTCACGGAGTGGACTACAACACGCCCCGGCCCCAAGCGACGCACGCCGATTAGTCGCTCCACGTTGCACTAGCCGCTGGGGTCTGGCGATGCGCCGACCGGCATTGCAAGCCACATTCCGATGGGGAGTCGGGAACCCAAGCGACGCTCGGGGGCGTCGTTACTGGCGGCGAGCGTTGACTATGGCGAGGATGTCTGCGCCGTAGCGGTCGACGCGGGCGACGCCGAATCCCCATATGCCGGCGAGAGTGTCGGAGTCTTGCGGTTGGATGAACGCGATCTCGCGGAGCGCTTTTGGCGAGCAGACGGCATAGGCAGCGACGCCGTCAGTGCGAGCGCGATCCAGACGCCATTGAGCTAGCAGGGCGTAGAGTTCTTTCTCGGATAGCCCGCCCGGCGATGACGGCACGCCTTGGAGCGGTCGTTGGAGCGACCCGCTCGGCGACCCCATCGGTCGTGGGCTGGCGCTGGTGGTTGCGGCGGCTGGGGATTTGAGGCAATTGTCACAGGCCCCACAGCGTTCGGGGGCTTCCTCGCCGAAGTAGTTGAGGATGAGCTTGCGTCGGCATTCGAACGACTTGGCGTAGCCGACCATGCGCATGAGGCGTTCTTCGGCGTGGCGTTGGTGGGCTCGGATGGACTCGGTGTCGATCGCGGCAGCGGGGTTCTGGGACACGAGCGCGCGGTTCTCGCCGATCAACCCTGAGTTCCGGAGGGCGTTGAATGCGCTGGCATACCCGTCCTGACCAGCGACGTTGCCCAGGTTGGTTGCGGCGTCCGTTCCCGAAATCATCTGGAACCAGATGCTCCGAACGGTTTCATCGCTAGGGTGGGCACGGTCGATGAACCACTGTTGAGACGATTCGTCGTCGGGGTGGAAGAGCAGGACACACTGCGCTGGCTCACCATCACGCCCTGCCCGTCCCGCTTCTTGGTAGTACGCTTCGATCCGTCCAGGCATGTTCATGTGCACGACGAATCGGACGTCGGGCTTGTCGACGCCCATGCCAAAGGCGTTGGTGGCGACGACGATGGATATCTCGTCCCGCATGAAGAGGCGCTGGACGCTGGCTCGCTCTTCGCTGAGCATGCCAGCGTGGTAGCCCGCGACGGATAGGCCTGCGTCTGCGAGCACGTTGACCATGTCATCGACGGACTGGCGCGTTCGCGCGTAGACGATGCCCGTTGTGCCTTGCTTGCCACGCAGGTAGTTGCGAAGCCACTCGACGCCTTCATCGGCCCAGGCGATCGTCACCACGCGGAACTGGAGATTGGGTCGATCAACGGAGGTGACGACGGTGGTCGCGGTATCGGTCAGGCCAAGATTACGAGTGATGTCCGCCTGCACCTGTGGGTCGGCGGTGGCGGTTAGTGCCAGGGTTCGCGGAGAGCCCAAGCGCTCGCGGATGGCACCTAGCCTGAGGTAGTCGGGCCGGAAGTCGTGCCCCCATTGGGACATGCAGTGCGCTTCGTCGATCGCCAGCAAGCGGATGCCCGCTTTGCGGAGGCCATCCACGAACATCTGGTTGGTGAAGCGCTCTGGTGCGACGTACAGGAGGTTCACTCGCCCGTAGATGAAGTCCAGGTAGTTCTTGTTCTGCTCCTCGCGGGAGAGGGTGGAATTGATGAAGGCGGCAGGGACGCCTGCGGCGGTCAGCGATTCGACTTGGTCCTGCATGAGCGCGATGAGCGGAGAGACGACGAGGGTTCGGCTGGTAATCAGCGCAGGCAGGACGTAGCACATGCTCTTGCCGCTGCCCGTGGGCATGACGGCAAGCACGTCGTTTTGGCCGAGAGCGGTGAGTACTCGCTCCTGGCCACCACGGAAGTCGGGGAAGCCGAATTTCTCCTGGAGGAACGAGCGCATGCGCTCCAGTGAGAGATCTTCGTCGATAGTGGTTATGGAGTCCCCCGGTGGACGGCCTTGTAGCGGTGGCAAAGTAAGCCCCCTGGGCGGTGTGCGCCAGGGGGCTTTTGGTGGACGTTGTTTGGCTGCCCCGCCTGGGTTCGAACCAGGGTTAACAGATTCAAAGACTGCTGTGCTACCACTGCACCACGGGGCAACG
>ERZ890510.376-NODE-376-length-35971-cov-5.804433_pt1 | contig 35971 bp, 33 predicted proteins | sample MGYA00521265_ERZ890510 | MGnify/ENA primary metagenome ERZ890510 (study PRJEB32303, sample SAMEA104408624) | aquatic metagenome | biome: Brackish water; feature: Chemocline; material: water | place: Baltic Sea | collected 2014-10-26T21:54:00 | depth 110 m ... | reverse complement strand
AATCTCTGCCTTCAAGGCCGTCCAGAGTAAGCAGCTCGATGGAGCCGTCTGTAACGCCGTTTGGATGAACAATATAGACATTCATTGGATGATTAGGTGCAATGTTATGAGCAATCCCCAAGACATTGGGACCAGGCGGAAGGCTGTGTCCTATAACTTCCATTGCCGTTTTAAATTCCAAAGTCTCATTAAAGAACTTAAACGACTTTTCAAGATCGCTCACGATCATGGTGGAATTGAATGTGCGGCCAATTTCGTTGGCATTGCCCTTTTCTTCAAGGGGTGGTGCAATACGTTCGATGAGGGCAAAGCAAACCCCGTCTGGGCCAACCATAAGTACTTCGCTAACAACGACCGGTCCAAATTCATATTGTGCCGGTTCGTTATAAGCGGCCCAGCCACGATTAAGAAGCTGTTCAAATTTCTGATTGATGTCAGTTACGCGGAAATTTAAATCAAATATACCACCACTTTCCCAAATCTGTCCGGCCGGTCTGATTTGTTTTTGTGGTTGTTTATCAAGCGTCACAAACCTAATAAATCCTTTATTGGCTTCAGGATTTTTTATGAGTTTATACTGGCCCGTCACCTCGTCCGAAAGGCCCCATAAGTTTAATTGAGCGCGATCAACTTTTCCTTCGTCAAGGACTTTCCAGTTGCCGACAATTTCAAGATCTTTTGCGATACGGTCTAGATCACTCACCATAATTACGGCTTCGTGCCAACCATTATTTAATACTAGATTTGCAGCCATTTTTTATACTCCCAGAATTTCGAAAGCGGCGCGTTCACCACTTTCAAATGCGCCTTCAATGCCGGCGGCAAATGTGGAGGTATGCTCGCCCGCAAAATGGATGTTTTGATGAGTGGAACGGTAAACTTCGCCAAACTTTGTAATCTGACCCGGTTTCCAGTAAGCCCATACCCCCTTATTGTGTGGATACGCGGTCCATGAATGAATTTTATGAACGGTTAGTTTTCCTGTGCAAGCGGGTCTGATTCGTGCCATTTCACTTAAGATTGTTTGTTCCTGATCGGCGCGTGATAATTTATCAAATGCAAGCGCATTATTGCCGTTAATAAGCCCCCAGAAAATGGCCACCGATGTATCGGCAGAGGCCAGAGCAAAGACTCTTTCAATTACACTGTTGGTCCACATTGTCGGCGGCAAGCCGTCGCTCTGCCAATATGGTTCGCTCGAGGTAAAATAAAATGCCGTTGCCGGCAGATATGGGATTTCATTGATTGCCTGTTGTTGCAGCGCAGGTAATGGGGGGTCGATCTTAATGTTTTGAAGTACGGCGTAAGGGACCGTACAAATAACATGTTCAGCACTATATTCACTGCCGTCATCACAAGTGACAATGGAAATGTTACCGCTGCGTTTTATTTGAGTAACTCTTTTGCCGTGCATAATGGATGATTTTAAACTTTCAGCCATAGCTTCTGGCAGGCGGCTTGCACCACCTACAATCATTTCCGAGGGACCATTGCTGCGTTCAAATTGTCCCACGCGGCCTTTTCTAAGTTCCCCAAGCATAGATATATGGTCGACACTATCTCCTTGAAGACTGACGTTAATCATGTTGCGGATCACATCATTATCGCCGAGGTTTTTTAAATAATCAGACAGCGGAACGTCAAATTGCTGCGCGTCTTTTTCAAGCCAGCTATCCAGCTCTGCAAGCGGATTGGGTTTCGGCATGGCGCCGCGCAATAATGCAAATGGCGGTATTTTTTTAAGGGCTTCCGGTAAGGGGTTATGTTGCCAAGTAGCCCATTCGGACATGGTTGTATTAAGATCGCCGTAATTGATCATCATTCCTGGTGGAGACGACGGGAAAGCGCTGAGTTCAATATTGAGGTCAGCGATAGTGGAGCGGGCACGTGCGTACATTTGCCCGATTTCCATTCCCCCCGCGTCCGGTTTTGACGGGACATCATCCATGGTGAAAATTCGACCGCCAGTTCGCATGCTGGATTCGAGTATAACGACACTGGAACCTTCATCTTCGAGTAAGCGCGCAGCGTGTAGGCCGGATAATCCGGCACCTATGACAATCGTGTCATATTTTTTTGATGACTCGCCTGTTTGTCCGCAGGACGCCAGGGCAAGCGAGCTCGCTCCGGCTCCGAGGCCTGCGAGGACTTGTCTTCGTGATGGAAATTTAAAATTATTGCTCATTTTTAAGTCCGGATAAATTATAATGACATAACCTTATAACTTATCCGAATGTGAATTTCAATCGCTTCTCTATAATTACTTTTGTTCTGCGGACCAAAAATTCGACTTCTCACCCTTAACCCGTGAAAGTTCCAGGCTAAGTTGATAATGATCTGGACGGTAATAGATGGTAATATATTCGACAGGCTTGTCTTCATCATCATAGACAATCCGGCTCACCTTCAGGAGCGGGGACCCTATGTTTACAGAAAGCGCGGGACCCGTGGTACCATCAGCTAGGGTTGCGGTGATGGTTTGACGGGCGCGTGAGATAGTTTTCCCTGAGCGTTCGATAAGTGCAAGGATCGGTTCATTTTCAAGCTCGTCATATGAAAAAGAGCGACCAATTTCTTCCGGCACATACGTAATCACAAAAGAAAATGGTGTCTCATTTTTCAGGCGTACGCGAATTGCTTTTTGTACTATGGATGATGCGGGAAGCTTAAGTGCATCGGTGGCTTGTGGTGGTGCCTTAACATAATCAAACTCAAGAACTGTGACCTTGGTTTCTTTAGCAATTGTTGCTAAATCTTCAAGCAGGCCGTCCATATTGGTGGGCGATGATGAAACCGGGTTATCAAATGTTATGGTAGTGCCGCGGCCACGTTGCCTAGTTACCAGTCCTTCAGCAGCAAGTTCATCGAGCGCACGCTTTACGGTGATGCGCGAAACATTAAACATTTTCTCGAGCTCATTTTCAGTTGGTATGAGCGTTCCGTTTGCATAAGAACCGGAAAAAATTTTTTCACGAATGAGCACGTAAATCTGGTGATAAAGAGGGGTTGGCAAACTATCGTCTATCGTATTTTTTGCTGCTACTATTCTGTCAGTCATATAAAATTCCGCTAATTAAGGATAGACGCTGATATCAATGACAAAAGTCATTGTTGATTGGTTATAATGATATATCGTTTATGAGTTAAACCACAAGAAGAATTTTCCGATTTCGACCAACAAATGAGGATTAATATGTCAGCTTATATGCTTATCATTGCAGAATTAGATGATCCAAAGGGATTTCGCGATTATGCGATCGCGGCAGCGAGTCTGATTGGGCAGTTCGGCGGTGAATATATTGTTCGCGGTGCCCAAGGCGCGGTTACCTTGGAAGGCGAATGGCCGGAAGAAGAAAAAGTCGTTATTTCCAAATGGCCTTCCATGGAAGCGGCCCAAGAATTCTGGAACTCACCAGAGTATGCTGAGGTTAAAAAATTACGCCTCGGAAAAGCGAGGGTCACGGTGCGGCTACTGGACGGGGCATAAAATGAGTAATAAACTTTCTGTTCGAAATCCACGCACTGGCGCGAATGACTATGAAATTGTCGTAACAACAGCCGAAGAAATTGCAGCGCTGACGCAGCGCATGAGAACGGCGCAGATACACTGGCGTGAGCAGGACTTGGCGTATCGTATATCAATTTTGGAAAAACTCAAATCATCAATTGCTAATCACCGTACAGAACTTATCAATGCGCTGACAGCAGATACGGGTAGACTCTATATTTCTGTGGCAGAAGTGGACGGTATCGCAAATGCCATTGATCGGTGGATTGCAGTGGCGCGGGCTGATAAAGCGCCAGAGACCAAGAATTCCGGTGCGCTTCCATTTATCGAATATCGAAGTGAGAAAGAACCCTATGCGGTAGTGGGGGCGATCAGTCCCTGGAATTTCCCCATGACGCTTTCGATGATTGATGCGCTTCCAGCTATGCTCTCAGGCGGCACGGCGATCATCAAGCCAAGTGAGGTAACGCCTCGATTTGCGCAGCCTATGAGAAAAGCAATTTCAGAAGTCGAAGAGCTTAAAGACATCCTTCATATAGTTGATGGCGACGGCAGCACCGGCGCTGCGCTCATCGATCATGTGGATATGGTTTGTTTTACCGGCAGCGTTGTCACCGGCCGCAAGGTAGCAGAGGCTGCGGCGCGTAATTTTATCCCATCAATCCTTGAACTTGGTGGAAAAGATCCGGCGATAGTGTTGGAGGATGCAGATGTGGAGCGCGCTGCGACATCGCTGCTGAGAGCGTCGATTGTCAATACGGGCCATGCTTGCCAGTCGGTAGAGCGCATTTATGTTCATAAAAGCTTATACGGTGAATTTGTTGAAAAAATAATTGCAAAAGCAAAGAGCGTTAAACTTAATTATCCTGATCTTGAGAGTGGCCATATCGGTCCGATCATTTTTGAAAAACAGGCAAAAATTATTAAATCCCAGCTTGCAGATGCGGTGGCGAAAGGTGCCACCGTCCACACCGGCGGAGAGATCGAGCATCACGGCGGCGGCCTGTGGTGCCGCCCGACGGTTATGACTGAAGTCAACCATGATATGACTATTATGAAGGACGAAACCTTTGGTCCGATAATGCCAATTATGTCGTTTGCGGATGACGAGGAGGCATTACGACTTGCCAATGATACTATTTACGGACTGAGTGGTTCCGTTTATTCGACAGATTTGGCGCATGCTAACAAGATCGCTATGAAAATAGACGCGGGGGGGATCAGCATCAATGAAGGCAGCCTCACGGGCTTTATGCACGAAGCCGAGAAAAATTCGTTCAAATGTTCCGGTATGGGAGAATCGCGCATGGGGCCAGCGGGCTATCACCGATTTTTTCGTAAAAAAGCTATTATGACTAATACCGCTGACGCATTTCCCATTGAAGCATTTGACGAAAAGAACGCTAATTTCCCATGATAAGCACATGGCGATGACAAATGTCATCTCGTCAAGATCAACGCTGGTGGAAGATCAAAATATAGAAACACAAATGTAAAGGGTATCAGAGCAAATGGAAAATGAACTCGTATTATTATGGGGTGCCGCATCAATAGCGTTTGTCCATACATTGCTCGGTCCAGATCATTATTTGCCGTTTGTTGCCGTCGGTAAGGCCCGTGGCTGGAGCCTTCCAAAAACGGGATTAATAACTCTCATGTGCGGCGTTGGTCATTCAATTGGTTCAATTTTACTTGGTTTTATTGGCGTATATGCCAGCGGATATGTAACGAGGCTTTTAAATATTGAAAGTGTTCGCGGTGATGTCGCTGCATGGTCACTTCTTTGTTTTGGTTTTTTATATGCCGCGTGGGGAATTCGCAAATCCTTCAACGCCAAATCTCACAACCATTGGCATACCCATGCCGATGGAGTGCGTCACACTCATAACCATAATCATCAAAGTGATCACGCTCACGTGCATGCGGAAAAGGCGGCTCAGAAATTCAGCATGAAAATTTTTGCTCCCTGGGCATTGTTTATTATTTTCATACTTGGCCCTTGCGAGCCACTCATCCCGTTGATGATGGTACCTGCGGCCGCAGGAAATTATATGGGTGTGGCGATGACTGTTGGCATATTTACGGCGGTCACTATCACAACAATGCTGAGCGTGGTGATGCTTTCATCTTGGGGGATTAAATCCGTTTCCACAAACGGCCTTCAAAAATATTCACACGCCTTTGCTGGCGGTACCATAAGTCTTTGTGCTGTTGGTATGTTAGCGTTTGGTTTGTAGGAGGATACAATGGCGCAGGATTTCAAAGCAATTGATGCAGTGGTTAATATCTGGACGGAGGAGGCGCTTTCTCATCGCCCCAACTGGACCGATGATTTTTTTGTTGGCAAAATAAAAGGCGAGCATAGTTCCGCAGGAACGTCGCTGGAAGTAATGATAGATCAGATGGATGAGGCGGGTATTGAATATGCGTTTTTGATCGCTGCGAAAACCGGACGTCCCGGCCTTCCGGGCTGCTATCACATGCCGCCCGAAGTAGTCGCAGAGGCTGTTGCAAAATACCCAAAACGTTTCTTTGGTCTTGTAGGCATTGATCCTTACCAGGGAATGGACGGCGTTCGTGCGCTTGAGGATGATGTTAAAAATAAAGGCTTCATCGGTGCTCATCTTTATCCCCACTGGTTTGAACTCGCGCCAAATCATGCAAAATATTATCCGTTCTATGCCAAATGTATTGAGCTGGACATCCCGATCCAAATGCAAGTAGGCCAGTCGCTGATCTATGCCAAAGATAATCGCTGCCGCTCTGTAGGGCGGCCCATATATCTTGATGACATTGCCTGTGATCTGCCGGAACTTAAACTGATCGGCTCTCATGTTGGCATTCCCTGGCATGATGAAATGATTGCCATGGCCTGGAAACATGAAAATGTATATATCTGCACCGATGCCCATAGTCCGAAATACTGGCCGGAGAGCGTGTGGAAATACCTGAATTCTTACGGGCAAAATAAAGTAATTTTTGGCACCGATTTTCCGGTTCTTCGCTTTGGCCGCACGGTTGGTGAAATTAAAGAACGTGGTCTTAAGCCAATTGTTGAACGTAAATTCCTACGAAATAACGTGATCAGGCTTTATGGGCTTGAAAAACATGGCGTCGAACTCGTTTCGGAGGATGTTTAGATGAGCGGGCCACTAAACGGCATAAAAATAGTTGAATTTACCAGTGTTGTACTGGGACCGTGGGCTTGCCAAATTCTCGGCGATATGGGTGCGGATATTATTAAGGTGGAGCCGCCGGTCGGTGATACCAATCGGAATTTGGGACCCAACCGAAATAACAGCGATATGAGCGCATTGTTCATGACGTGCAACCGCAATAAGCGCAGCATCGTTCTTGATCTTAAAAACCCTGAAGGACAAGAAGCCGCGTTAAAGTTAGCCGCTGGTGCAGACGTGATGATCCATAATTTTCGCCCGCAAGCCATGGTCAAACTGGGCCTTGATTACGATGCGGTGAAAGAGGTTAATCCAGAAATTATTTATTGCGCCACATATGGCTACAGTAAAAAAGGACCGTACGGCGATAAGGGGGCGCTTGATGACAGTATTCAGGCGGGATCCGGTATCGCCATGCTCATGAGCATGGTGGAAGGAGAACCAAGATATCTTCCAACCATCATTGCCGATAAGACAACAGGTATGGCGGTGGTCAATGCGGTTACGGCGGCGCTTTTTTATAAAGAACGTCACGGCGAAGGCCAGGAAATTGAAGTGCCCATGTATGAAACTATGGTTAGTTTCGTGATGGCCGAGCATCAATGGGGTCAGACCTTTGAGCCACCGATCGGCAAAGCAGGCTATGTGCGGCTGATGAGCGAACATCGCCGCCCTTATAAAACCAAAGACGGTTATGTTGCGGTGCTGCCATACTGGGATAACCACTGGAGAACATTTTGCGAGATCGTGGGCCGTCCGGACTTGCTGAGCGATCCAAGGTTTAAAGATATGCAGAGCCGACTTACCAATATCGATGTTAGCTACGCGGAAACCGGTAAGGCACTTTCAATGAAAACTACGGCTGAATGGCTTGAGCTTTTAGCGCCGACAAATGTGCCGCATATGATTGTAAATACCCTTGATGGCTTGATCAATGATCCTCAGCTTGTGGAAAGCGGGTTTTGGCAAATACATGATCATCCCACCGAGGGTAAAATCCGCATGGCGAAATCGCCCTATAATTTTTCGAAGACACCAACGGATATTACGCGGCTGCCGCCAAGGCTTGGTGAGCAGAGTGAGGAAATACTGCGTGAAGTAGGATATTCAGAAGATCAGATAATTAAGATGTTTGAGCAGGGCGTGACCAAGCGCCCGGAATAACGAAGAAAGAGAGAGAAGCAAATGAAGAAAAGAGTGCAAGATGAAAAGCCAAAACGCTCGAAGGAAGTGAGCGAATGGATTGACCAGGAAATTGTTGAGCAAGAAGAACGTTACGGCGAGATTGTCGCCGAAATGGAAGGCATTCAGGAAGAACGCAATGGCTGGTACGCCCGGTTCCTTGATATTATTCAAAATAAAGGCTTCAACGTGAACGGTGATACGCGTGTGCAGATCAAAAAAGAAGACATTCCGGAACGCCCGGACCGTCCCGACGCAGACAAAGTTGTTTGGTAATCATTAATAGAGAAATAAGAAAGGATTAGGTCATGGCGCGTCCGCATATTGAGCCTTACGTCGAACTGAATAACAGTTACAAAAATTTTAGCCTGCCCGGCTTTGCTGGTGGCAGTCACTATAAGGTACTCTCCCTTGATAAGGATCTTGGATCATCTACCCTCAAAATGCAATTTGACGGTGGATACAAGAGAAAGCCAGGAATGAGTTATTCCGATATGGAATTATTTGTCCTTAAAGGCGAAATGAAAATCGGCGACACAAATTGTGTTGAAGGACATTATATGTTCGTACCTGCTGGTATGGCGCTTGGTGCTATTGATGTGCCAAATGGCTGCGAGGCACTCGTAATGTATAATGATGGTGAGCCAACTTATGTGGAATCTGATGAAAACCACCCTCACTGTATGACAGAAGCTTTTGTCTCCCTAAATGGTTACGAAGATGCGCCTTGGGCGCCAGGCAACGTGGTTACGCCATCTGTTGCGGCGGGCTGCCTGCTTAAACTTCTACGCTATGACCCATATACAGAGGCGATGTCATTTCTTTACTGTATGACACCACAGTTCATGCAGGATAATATTTCCTATCATGATTGCGCCGAAGAAAGCTATCATATTTGGGGTGAGAGCTGGATGATGCAGTTTGGTAATTTGCCAACCGGCGGTTATTTCTGGCGTCCGCCATACATCAACCATGGCTCGTTCCGCTGTAAACTGGGAACCATCGCTTTTGGACGCACGGACAGTAAACTTCATAACTATTTCCATTATAATCCTTGGTCAAATCCGGACGAAAACAAGCTTCGCGCAGCGGCAATGATGTACCGTCAACGTCCTGAACTTTACAAATGGACGGCGACCCACGGTCATAACCATCCACATGGTCCGCAGGACTTTGAGTATAAAGATTATCATATGGATACACAGGTGCGTCATTTGCATGGGGACCGAGATGAACCTCATCATTATCACGGTGAGCAACATCACAACCATCATGATCATCACCCGGATGATCATGGCCATAGTCACGCCGATGGACATCACCACCACCACCATCATGATCATGATCATGATTGATAAGGCCGCGCTATGACAAACGATGATGATCTACTCGAAGATTATAAAGGGGCGCTTTTCGGTGGTTCGATGCCTGCTGTGCAGCGCCCCGCCCTGATCCTCGTAGATTTTGTCACGGCATACCTCGACCCGGCGTCTCCTCTCTACGCCGGGGTTGAGGACGCTGTTGAAAGCGCGACACGAATTTTAAAAGTAGCACGCGGTGTTGAAATTCCGGTTATATTCACCAATGTTGAATATCATGACGGTGGAAAAGATGGTGGTGTTTTCTATCAAAAAGTAAAAGCCTTAAAACTCTTTGACGAAGGTAGTCGATTTGGCAAATTTCTACCTAATCTAATGCCTCATTCGGAAGAACATATTATTACCAAACAATATGCCAGTGCCTTTTTTAATACGGGTCTTTCTGAATATTTGACGGCCAAAAATATAGATGGCCTCATCATTACGGGGCTATCGACTTCTGGCTGTGTTCGCGCTACTGCTGTTGACGCATGCCAGTATGGTTTTGTGCCGCTTGTGGTGCGTGATGCGGTCGGTGACCGTGACCCGCGACCCCATGAAGCAAACCTGTTTGATCTGCAGGCGAAATATGCTGAGGTGGTTTCAGAAGAGCACATCATCAATTTTATTCAAAACAACAAGTAGTTTTTTTCCTTTGTAATCTCCTTTCCCTGTGTCAAAACTATATCCAATAAAATAAAATAATTAGGAACACACATTGGGTATTGATTGTCAGAATTGTAAGGCGAGGAGTAGTCAGCTTTGCTCTGTTTTTAACGATGACAACATCGCGGATCTATTCTCGTTAGCGCACTCTGTAAAAGTTGGAAAAGGCAGCTATCTTTTACATGAAGAAGATAGTACCAAATATGTCTATAACTTGTCTTCCGGTGTGTCCGCGGTAGAACGGCTCGCCAGCGATGGTCGGCGGCAAATAATCGCGTTTGTATATCCTGGGGACTTTATTGGCATTTCGTCTGGTCCTGCTTACAGCTTCAGCGACCGGGCACTTACTGACGTCACGGCTTGCAAATGGCACATCAGAGATATCGAAGCGCTATACGTGAAACATCCTGAACTGGAACACCGCGTTTATGAGATCGCCACCCGAGTACTGGCCGCTACCATGGACCAAATTTTTGTTCTTGGGCGCAAAAATGCGGTAGAGAAAATAGCCTATTTTCTTCTTTATATTGATAAGCGCCAGGTCAAATATGATGGCCATACAGACGAGTTTACCCTGCCGATGACACGCGCCGATATTGCTGACTATCTTGGCATAACGGTCGAAACAGTTAGCCGCGCCTTTTCGCTTCTAAAGAAAAAAGGGTTAATTGAACTTTCGCAAAATTGGGTGGTGCACCTCAAAGATAAAGATAAGTTGGCGGAAGTTGCTGATCACTTTGGGCCAAATTCGTAGGCTCATTTTGTCGAGTGACAAAAGTCATTTCCGCTACAATTTCGCCTGATATAGTTATAAGATAAAAGCGTATATATTGGAGGAGCAAGAATGGAACTCAGCGACAAAACGGCCCGCGAAATATTTCAAGATGTAAAATCTAATCCCGCACGTGCCAAATTTGGATTTGGCAAAAAAGCGGCACTGGTAAATGTGGATCCGCAAAAGGCCTATACTTGTTTGAATGAGTTTAAGACCGCATACGAAACCGATCCCCGTCAAATGGAGTATATCAATAAACTGGCAAGCGGGTTTCGCGCGCTCGACTGGCCCGTTATCTGGACCCATGTTGCGTATATGGATGATGCATCGGACGCTGGCATTTGGGGTACTAGAACGGATACGGCTGATAGTCTGCAAAATATTAAATTTGGTTCACGCCGATCAGAATTTGATGACAGGCTTGAGATCGACCAGATAAAAGACGCCGTCTATTTGAAAAAAATGCCGTCAGCTTTCTTTGAAACGCCACTCCAAAGCCTGCTGGTCTGGCATCAGGTTGATACACTTGTGATTACTGGTGGATCGACATCCGGTTGCATTCGTGCGACCGCCGTTGATAGTTTATCGCGCGGCTACCGAACCATCGTGCCGGAAGAATGTGTAGCGGATAAGCACGAAAGCTATCATTTTGCTAACCTAACCGATTTGCTTCTCAAATATGCTGATGTGGTGGACGTGAAGGAAGTATTTGAATATTTGGATGGCCAGTAATGAAGAACGATCCGGGATTTTACGACTACTGGCCCTATGAAAACCGTCCGAAGATTAATTGGCCTGGTGGTGCAAAGATGGCTTTCTGGGTTGCGCCTAATATTGAATATTATGAGCTGGACCCACCGGAAAACCCGCAGCGCAAACCGTGGCCAGCGCCAAGTCCAGCGATAGCAGGGTATTCGATCCGAGATTATGGCAATAGAGTTGGTCATATGCGGCAGATGAAACTGCTTGAGAAATATGGTATTCGTGGCTCAATTTCTCTTTCTACAGCCCTTTGTGATCATCACCCGGAAATTATCGAGCTTTGCAAGGAACGCGACTGGGAATTTTTCAGTCACGGTATTTATAACACCCGCTACACATACGGAATGGATGAGCAGCAGGAACGGGATATGATCCGTGATGCCATGGAAACCATATTCAAGCATACAGGACAAAAATGTGCAGGCTATTTAGCACCGGCACTTTCCCATTCGGAACTTACGCTCGATCTATTCGCGGAAGTGGGAACAGAGTTGTTTGGTGATGAAGGTGGGATTTATACCTGTGATTTGTTCCATGATGATCAGCCGACACCCATCCATTTGCGAAGCGGCAAAAGATTTGTCTCAATCCCATACTCATTGGAAATGAACGATACAATAGCTTATGTGGTCAATAAGATTGAGCCAAGACGCTACGGTCAGATCATCAAAGATAACTTTGACCGCCTATACGAAGAAGGCGCAGAAAACGGCACGGTTATGTGTATCCCGACCCACAATTATCAGGTCAGCTGTCCGCACCGCTTGAAAGCTTTTGAAGAAGCACTTGAATATATCACCGGTCATTCAGATGTTTGGGTGACCACTGGCCGTGAAATTGCCGAGCATTTTATTGAAAATAGCTATGACGCTGCGCTTGCTGATATTGCACAGAAGAAGGAGGTGTCATAATGCCTCTTGATAAATCTTACCTTGAATATCCTCACAGATCCCGCGGTATGGATCACGACCGATATGACTGGTCAATGCTCACGGATAGGAAGGCAGTAAACTGGCCAAATGGCAAGAAACTGGCGCTGTGGATCAATGTCAGCCTTCAGTTTTTTCCGCTTGATCAAAAAGGAGTGCCGATCAAGCCGCCGGGTGGTATGACCATGCCTTATCCGGACCTTCGCCATTATTCACTGCGTGATTACGGAAATCGTGTCGGAATATACAGACTGCTTAAGGCGTTTGATAAATATAACGTTAAGGCGACATATGCAGTGAATGCTGAGCTTACAAAACGAGTGCCTTACCTGATGTCTGCTTTGAAAGAGCGGGGCGCAGAATTTCTGGGTCACGGTTGGAATATGGACACCATTCATCACAATGACATGGAAGATGAAGCAGATATCATCAAAAGATCCCTTGATGTGTTGTCTGAATATTCATCGCGAGAAGTTTCTGGCTGGCTTAGTCCAGGCCGTTTTGAAAGCGATAAGACACCTGAATACCTGGTGGATACAGGTGTCAAATATTTCTGTGACTGGGTCAATGATGACATGCCATATGAATTTCGCACGGGTAATGGCCCACTCATCGCTATGCCGCTTTCAAATGAGCTCGAAGATCGTTTCATACTTCTTTCAAACCTTCACTCAGAGCAATCATACGCAGATCAGATTAAAGATGCAGCTGATATGCTTATCTCTGAGGCGCAAGAGCAAGGCGGAAGGGTGCTCGGTCTTTCCCTTCATCCGTGGATGATGGGACAGCCGCACCGCATAAAAGTGCTTGAAGATATTCTAGATTATTTGATGAGCAATGAAGATGTGTGGTCTGCCAGCGCTAGTGAAATACTCGAACACTGGCAGAACCAGCAATAATTAAAGCGTTTGATTGAGTTCAAAGAAGTGACCATCAGGATCAAAAACACCGACAGAACGAACTCGGACAACGCCGCCTGCTGCAGCCGGGTATTCTGCTTCTGAAAGTGGTGCACGAATGACGCATCCCATTTTCTTGGCTTTTTCATATACCTCTTCAGCGTCATCGACACCCGCAACGAAAACCGGGTTACCGTAACCAACTTTATAGGAAATTTCGGGTGCTTCCCAAACTGGGTCAAGCCATTCCAGCAGACCGATCATACCGATCACGGGATCTTCGCACTTCCACATGGTTAGATGGGTCACGTCACCTTTATTTCCAGCAGGGAGAAGGTCTCCGCCGAGGGTGATTTGATTGTCATAATATTTTGTCATACCAAGTACGCCCTTATAAAATTCAATGGATTTTTCCATATCTCTTACGATTAAGGTGGTACGTTTTAAAATTGAAGTCATCTGGTTTTTCCTAATTTTATAGAGTAATTTCTTTTTTGATCTGTTTCAAATAAATGCGGTTAATCATCGGCAGGCAGAGAAGGCCGATGGAGCCAAACACAGCGGGTACCAGAGCAACCGCGTAGCGTAGCATCGTCGGATCACCAAACGCGTCACTGATGATGCCAACAGTCGTTGGTCCAAGCAAAAGGCCGCATAGACTTATGATCATGTAGTACATAGCGATGGATTGGGCACGAATTTTGCCTGGTATAATTTTGAGGATCGCTGGAACACCTGCGGCTGTTACCGTTGCGATGCCAATAATCCCGGAAAAGGAAACAAAAAGTGCAATCCACGGATTTGGCATGAGCGGATAAATGGTGTTTAACGGGACCATGAGGCAGAAACCAACTTTAAAGACTTTCCATGCGGCGTCCTCTACACCTTTTGAATGCATCCGGTCGATAAGCCAGCCTGAAAAAAGAACGGTTGGTGGGCCGAAAAGAAGAAGACCGATTGAGTTCCTCGAACCAAATTCGGAAGCGGTCCAGCCCCAGGTCCGTTCAAACATGGCTGCGACAAAACCCTGACTATAGGCAATGATCGTCATAACGCCGACCAGTAAACTGAGGCCAAGAAACGCACCGGTATTTTCCTTATAATAAGAAAAAGCCCTGCTGAATTTTATTGGTTTTTCGCCTTCGACTTTTTTGATTTGTCTTTTTGGTTCACGAACCAGCATCATAAGTGCGCTGAGGATAACGCCGGGAGCGCCGACGATAACAAACACAATCTGCCAGGGTTTTAGACCGCCGATCAGGAACATTTCTGATGTATCAGTTGTGTTTGCCCATGACAGAATTTCTGCGCCTAATTTAAATGAAAAGGCCGCAGCGATAGAAAGCGCGCACGAATAAACGGCGATTGCTTTTGCTCGTTTTCCTTCAGGGAACATGTCTGAAATTAGTGATATGGCGCAAGGGGAGAGGGTCGCTTCACCGGCGCCAATAGCCACCCGGGCAGTAAAAAGACTGAGAAAACTTTTCGTATAACCAGAAAGACAAGTTGCCGCGGACCAAACGAACATACCCATAGCGACCAGTGTTCTTCTTTTCATATTATCGGCGAGCCATCCAAGAGGTATTCCCATGGTGGCATAAAAAATTGAGAATGCCAAACCCATAAGCAGGCCAATTTGAGTATCAGAAAGATTGAAATCCGCCTTGATGGGTTCCACAAGAAGAACGAGAATATTTCGGTCAAGGAAGGATAATATATAGCCAATTGTTAAAAGCGCGACCACATACCAGGCGTAACTGCTCGACGGATAGTCGCCGTTCTCCTCGTCTTCGGTAACTTCTGACATTTGTTTTTCCCTCTGTTTTTTTGTTATTTTGTTGCACTCAAGATGCAATAGATCACAACTAGATTACCGTCAAAATCGACGATACCAAGTTCCCTGCCAATTCGGCCGTCGTTGGTCTCCAGCCTGTCTTCTTTATATGTTTTAAGTCCCAGTGCTTTGGCCCCATCGACCGCTACATCGAAATGCTCCAGCCTCAATACGATAGCCGCCCGCCGTGGGCTCGGGACAGGATCAAGTGTGGCACCTCGAAGTTCAGTAAGTGCCAAACAGTTAGGTTCATCATCGGTGCCAAGGACGCAAAATCCCATGTCTGATCCACGTTCGATATCAAACACATCGTATGAATAACTATCTTCCGGGGCGTCCTTGCTGAAAATTACTTTAAATCCAAGAACATCACGGTACAGTTTAAGTGCGCGCGCAAGATTGGTGACTACATAATTGGCCCGTTGAAAATTGATTTTTTTGCTCATTATATGATCTCACGTTCTTTAAAACCGTCAATGTCCGCATTACTCATGTCGAGGATGCCTTTATATATTTCATCATTATGCTCACCCAGCTCAGGGCCGGTCCAACGCACAGTGGATGGTGTTTTTGAGAATTTTGGAAAAACATTTTGCATTTGTAGATTTTTAAACTGTGGATGAGCAATTTTCAGAATCGCTTCACGCGCCTTGAAATGTGGATCATCAAGCATATCCGGGGCACGGTAAATCTTGCCTTGTGGTATGCCATATTCATCAAGTTTAGCTTGGAGTTCGTCAGCAGTTAGTGTTGCTGTCCATTCGCCGATCATATCGTCCAGCTCATCCTGATTATCTCCGCGGGCGACATGGGTTTTATATTTTGGATCTTCAGCCAGTTCCGGTCGCTCCATCGCTTCTGCAAGACGGGCAAAGACAGTGTTTTGATTGGCGGCGACAAGCACCATACTTTCATCTTTGGTTGGATATATATTTGACGGTGCTATTTTGGGTAGGATAGAGCCAGACCGTTCGCGGATGTAACCGCCTTCGGTATATTCTGGGATCAGGCTTTCCATCATAGAAAGACATGCTTCATAAATTGCACTGTCGATCACTTGGCCTTCGCCAGTCATGTTTTTATGATGGAGCGCCGCCAGCGCGCCGAGGCAAGCGAAAGTTGCGGCCAAATGGTCACCAATGGATATGCCCATTCGGCTTGGTGGTGTTGATGGGTCACCAACCACGTAACGCATACCGCCCATGGCTTCACCAATGGCGCCGTACCCGGCTTTTTTGGAATAAGGGCCGTCTTGGCCGTAGCCAGACACCCGTATCATAATCAAGCCGGGATTGATTTTTTTTAGCTCCTCATAGCCAAGCCCCCAACGTTCCATTGTACCAGGGCGGAAATTTTCAAGTAGAATGTCCGACTTTGCCACCAGATCACGGATTACCTGCTGACCTTCTTCTGTGCGTAAATTTAGGGTTACAGATTTCTTATTTCTGGCAATGATTGGCCACCATAATGATTTACCGTGGGATTTTTCACGACCCCATACGCGCATGGGGTCGCCAACGCCCGGCTGCTCAACTTTAATGACTTCTGCACCGTAATCTGCGAGTAGCTGCCCACAAAAGGGTCCAGCGAGCAATTGTCCCAATTCGATGACCCTGACGCCGTTTAATGGGCCGTCAAAATTTCGATCTTTTTTGTCAGTCATTTTTTAATAATCCCACGTTTAATAGTAATAATGATATAATGATATAATATCTTGCCATTATAGTCCATCCTTGTATAGAATAAATTCAATAATAAATTAAATGCAAGTATGAGGACGGATGACCACCAATATCGAAATCGTTGAAGTGTCTGCAAGGGACGGATTACAAAGCGAAAAAGAGTTTGTTGCAACAGCTGACAAGCTTGCGTTGATCACGCGGGCCATTGACGCTGGACTTCGCCGAATCGAAGTGACAAGTTTTGTGAACCCTAAACGCGTTCCGCAAATGGCGGACGCTGAAGAACTAGTGCGGATGCTACCTGCACATGATGATGTGCGATATACCGGGCTGGTTCTCAATTACCGTGGGTTCGAGAGGGCGCGGGCATTGGAGCTTGATGAAATTGGCTGCGCCGTCGTCGCGACCGAAGCTTTCAACAAACGAAATCAAGGTGTCGAGGTCGCAGAAACCATAAAACAATGGAACCAAATGGCCGATGACGCGCACACTGCGAATATGCAGGCGCATATCATTATTGGTGCTGCATTTGGATGTCCTTTTGAAGGTGAAGTCTCGACCGATCAAGTGGTGAATATTGCAAAACAAGTGGCAAAAGCCGGGCCATCGGAAATCGGCTTGGCTGATACTATCGGTGTGGCAGTTCCAAAACAAATCACCGAAGTGATTAATGCGGTCAAGAATGAAGTGCCGGATATTAAGCTGCGCTGTCATCTTCATAACAGTCGAAATACCGGCTTTGCTAATGCGATCGCGGCTATCGACGCTGGAGTTGAAGTGCTTGATGCCAGTATTGGCGGTATCGGTGGTTGCCCGTTTGCACCGCACGCAACAGGAAATATTTCAACGGACGATCTGGTTTATATGCTGGATCGTAGCGGTATCGAAACCGGTGTTGATCTTAACAAAATTATTGAAACATCACTATGGCTGGAAACCGTCCTGAATAAGTCTGTACCTGCACAGGTGGCAAAATCAGGCATCTTTCCGCCAATAAATCAAGAACTAAGAAGAGCAAGGAATAGAATATGGATTATCGATTAGGCGTAGATGTGGGAGGGACCTTCACGGATTTGCTACTGATAGAGGATGAAACAGGACGCACTTACCGAAGTAAAGTGCCGTCTACACCTGATGACCCTTCACGGGCTGTGCTCAGTGGAACGCAAAGAATTTGTGACATGGCCGGTATAAAGCCGTCCGATCTATCATTCTTTATGCACGGTACGACCGTGGCGACAAACGCAGTTCTGCAAGGAAAATTTGCTCGTGTTGGTTTGATTGTAACCGATGGATATCGTCAGGTACTTCATGTGGCGCGCTCATTAGTGCCGGGCGGTCTCGCTGGCTGGATCATTTGGAATAAGCCGGAACCGCTAGCGCCACTTGAATGTACTATTGAAGTAGGTGAACGCCTCGATTCAGAAGGTAATGTGCTGAAGGCGCTCGATGAAGAAGGCCTTCGCAAGCGAATTCAGGTTTTAAGAGATGAAAATGTGGAGGCGGTGACTGTCTGCCTTATCAACTCATTTGCCAATAATATTCATGAAAAACAAGTTGAGGCAATCGTTAAAGAAGAAATGCCGGATATTCCGGTATCTGTTTCTTCTGACATTCTTCCTGAAAAACAAGAGTACGAGAGAGCGCTAACAACCGTGGCAAATTCCGCAGTTCGTCCAACCGTGGCCAATTATGTACGCAATCTAAAGAATGAGCTTCGCGGTCAGGATATGAACGGGCAGCTTAATTTGCTTCGCTCAGACGGCGGTCTTATGTCCGTGGAAAAATCCGAAGAACTGCCGGTGGCGCTATTGATGAGCGGGCCTGCTGGTGGTGTGACCGGTGCGGTATGGGTGGCAAAACACGCGGGATTTAAAAATATTCTAACTCTCGATATGGGCGGGACATCGACGGATGTGTCGCTGATTGAAAATGGTGTGCCCCGCCTTACTCGTGATACAGAAGTGGGAGATTTAACGGTCAGGACGTCGTCACTTGATGTAAAGACCGTTGGAGCCGGCGGCGGATCTATTGCCCACGTACCTGAACTTACGCAAGCGCTGCGGGTCGGGCCAGAAAGCGCTGGCGCGGTGCCCGGACCGGCATGTTACGGTAAAGGTGGTGATCTTCCTACGGTGACAGATGCCAACGTGGTTCTAGGCTATCTGCCCAAGTCACTGCTTGGTGGTGAAATGGATCTTGATGTGGATGCATCATCAGTGGCAGTGCAAAAAGTAGCAGATGCACTCGGCATTGGATTAAAACAAGCTGCATCCGGCATTATCGATATTGTAAACGAGAATATGTTCGGGGCGATCCGATTGGTTTCTGTACAGCAGGGCTATGATAGCCGCGATTTCGCATTAATGGCTTTTGGCGGTGGAGGACCACTGCACGCAAATGCCATTGGTAAGCTTGCGCAATCATGGCCGGTGATCATACCAAGTGCACCAGGTGTGCTGTGTGCTTACGGAGACGCGACAACGAGGATGCGTTCTGAAATGGCGCGCAGTTTTTCAAGCAGGCTAGATACGGCGGACGGCGCGGAGCTTGAAGCTGTTCTCAAACAAATGGCATCTAACGTTAGTGATGAACTTGCTGGACAAGGTGTGCCACAAAATGAGCAGGAAGTTGAATATGAAGCCGGTGTTCGATATCAGGGTCAAGGCTTTGAGGTGGTTCTACCGATCAAGCTTGATGGCTTTGCTGCTAGCGGACTTTCCGTACTTTCTGATGCGTTTCACAAAGAACATGAAAAGCTCTTCACCTTCAGACTTGATGTGCCAATAGAGCTCGTCAACTTGCGGGTTACGGTGCTTGGAAAGGCTGCAAATGTGAAGGCCAGTAAAATTGAAAGCGGTGACGGTAATCCGCAAGCGGCCTTTATTGAACATTCAACAGTATGGATAGACGATAGCGATAAGCAGGCCAGCGTCTATGACCGGGATAAACTGAGGTCGGGTGATAAAATATCAGGACCCGCCATCATTACCGAAATGGATTCGACCACACTGATTTTAAGTGATCATGTGGCAGCGGTCGATGCTTACGGTAACATTTTAATTAATCCAGCAAATTAAGGAGGTCGACATGGTTGCAAAAATTATAGAAAACAACTCTTCGCCATTTAACACTGTGGATGTCGATCCAATTACTTTAGATTTGATCGAAAATTCACTTAAAAATGCCCGGCATGAAATGGATGCGACATTGTTCCGCACCGCCATGTCACCGGGTATCCGTGAACAGGGGGACGCGTTCCCGCTGATCGCTGACCATAACGGTGCAATGCTTGCGGGGCAGTTTGGTTCCTTCATTCAAGGATTTCTTGATGGTTATGACGGCGACATCGAAGAAGGTGACGTGTTCTGGTTATCTGATCCATATACTTGTGACGGGGCGGTGAGCCACGCCAACGACTGGTTGATACTCATGCCTGTTTACCGTGAAGAACGGCTTGTGGGATGGGGTGCGATGTTTGGCCATATGACTGATGTGGGTGGTATGGTTCCGGGATCGCTTCCTACACGGGCTATCTCCATATTCCAGGAAGGAATCAGGGTCCCGCCGATCAAGCTGTATAGAAAGGGTGAGAGGCAGGATGACATTTTAAAGATCGTTCTCCATCAATGCCGTATGCCTGAATGGGCAGGCGCAGACCTCAACGCAATCGTCGCCGCGTGCCGGATGGCAGAACGCAGGGTTCTTGAAATGTGTGAACGTTTTGGCGATGATGTTTTTGTTTCCGCCACCGATAAGCTTTTAGAGCGTAATAAGCGTGCCATGGCCCATTTGATTGAAACCTCAATCGGTGAAGAAAAAGTATCTTTCGAAGATTATGTTTGTGATGATGGTCGTGGATACGGCCCCTACAAAATCAAATGTACCATGTGGAAAGAAAATGGTCGTGTGATACTGGACTGGGAAGGGACGGATCCACAGTCGGAAAGCTCCATTAATTTTCTGATGAATGAAAATATGCTCAAGATGTTCTTTGGCATATATATGATCATGGTGTTTGATCCGCAAATTTTGTTCAATGACGGTTTTTATGACCTTGTCGATGTTCGTATTCCGGAAGGGTCACTTCTTAAGCCGAAATTCCCGGCAGCACTTAGTTGTCGGACCCACGCACTTGGGCGAATTTTCGATGTGCTCGGTGCCCTTCTTGGTCAACGGCAGCCGGAGTTTTTAAGTGCGGCCGGATTTTCATCAAGCCCGCATCTTATGTATTCAGGATATGATAAAAACAGTGAATGGTTCCAGCTGTTTCAAATTGGATTTGGCGGTATACCGGGACGTCCGTTTGGTGATGGTCCGGATGGCCATTCACTTTGGCCAGGATTTACCAACGTTCCCAATGAATTTTTGGAAGCCTATTTTCCGCTTCGCATTGAACGCTATGAAAGCATTGCTGATAGCGGTGGAGCTGGTCTGAACCGCGGTGGTAACGGTATATCCATTAAATACCGCTTCCTTGAAAAAGGCACTATTTCGATCCATGATGATCGCTGGTTTATTTATCCGTGGGGCGTAAATGGCGGAAATCCTGGAATGCGTTCAACAAAAACATTGGTGCGCGCCGATGGCAAGGAAGTGGCGCTGCCGTCCAAATGTGATGATATTGAAGTCGAAAAGGACGATATACTTTATTACAATACATGGGGCGGTGCCGGATGGGGCAACCCGCTTGAGCGTGACGCTGATAAAGTAGCACTTGAAGTGAAACGGGGCTTAATAGGTATAGAAGGCGCAAGATCATACGGTGTGGTGATAAACGATGATTTTTCAATCGATGTGGCGGCAACAGATGCACTTCGCGTTGAAATGGCACCAACCATTAAGACGGACCAGATTTTCAATTTGGGGCCATCAATGGATGAGCTTCGCGCTAATTGTCTGAAAGAAACAGGGCTTGAAGCGCCCATTCAGCCAACCTGGGGTTAAGGTAAAAAAGGTAATACTATGGATGATAGGTCGAGACTAAAGGCGCTAGGTGGATGGGTTTTGTTTATCATCCCGATGCTCTTTGGTCTCTATTTCTTTTTACTTTCAACTGACAAAACGGATCTAGAGGAAGGTGCGCAGGTCAAGTTAATTGCTGGTGCCTTTGCTGCACCAGGTACGCCGTGGGATGCGGACTGGCAAATTTTTAACAAAAACCTTTTGGCCGCCAATGAAACAGGCAGCAATTTTGACGTTAAGCTATTGATCCGTGGTGAAGTGGGCGGCGAACCTATCTCTATGACGAACGTAAGGCGCAACCGAATACAGTTTGGCGGCTTTACCATTGGCGGCGGCTCAGCGGTTATTCCGGAAATGTCGGTGCTTTTGTCCCCGTATGTTTTTGATAGTTTCGAAGAGGTTGATTATGTGATGGACAATCACATGCTCGATGTTTTTCAGCCACTGTTTGCCGAAAAAGGTATGGTGCTGCTTAGGTGGGTCGAAGTGGGTTGGGCTCATATGTATGCCAGGGATCCACTAATTTTACCGCAAGATGCGAATGGGTTTAGACTGCGAACACAAGCATCTGAAGCAGCACAGGTTATGATGCTATCTCTTGGCGGTGATATTCATCAGATGGAAGTGGGTGACGTTATTCCGTCGCTTCAAACTGGTCTTATTCAGGGCGGTGAGACAAATGTGGTTATTTATGCCTTTACCGGTCTATCCAGTGAGGCGCATCACCTGACGCTTACCCAACATTCCTACGATTCAGGTGTGCTCGTTGCCAATAAGGAATGGTTTGACAGCCTGTCACCAGCGGATCAGGAACAGGTAAGAAATGCATTTCCTGCATCCGAGGAATCACGGGCAAGTGTTCGTAAAATGTCCGATGGCTTGCTTGCAAATTTGAGAAGTAATGAGGCGATAAATGTTTATGATCTCGATGATGCTCAAAAGGCAGTTTGGAAAGAAGCGACAAAAGACAATTATAAACAAATAATTGCCGAGATCGGTGGTCGGTCACAGGAAATTTATGATGCAATGATTGAGGGACGCGAAGACTATCGAAGGCGCGTTTCAAAAAAGGGCGCACAATAAATGGAAAATGCAAAAGATTTCCTTGATAAAGTCTACCGTTTTGAAAAAGCGGTCGCGGTATTTGCGTTTTCGGTAATGACGCTGGTTATTATTGCTGATGTGATTATCAGAAAGTTGGTTGGAGTTGGCATTGCTGGGGCAATGCGTATTGCCGTTTACGCGATGATTGTAACCGCGCTCATTAGCTTTGGACTGGCGTCTCATAAGGGTCGACATTTAAGGCCAAAGTTTGCTGATAATTTTCTTCCCAAATTATGGGAATTTCAAATTATTTCCCTACAGGAAAGTCTGCATGCACTGTTTTGTTTGGTGTTCGCAGTTGTCGCTGTCGGGGTTGTTTATGAAACTTATCTGCTTGAAGAAACTTCGCGAATGCTTCGCATTGTTATATGGCCGATGCAGTCGGTAATTCCGCTCGCATTCTTTGTTGGATTTGTCAGGCATGGATTATACGCGTTATATCCCGAATTAAGACCCGGCGATAACAGCGATATGGCAACAAAAGAGGGTCTAAAAGAATGATGACTTTTCTTTTTATCGCACTCATTGTTATTGGTCTTCTGCTGCGGCAACGCATTGTTGTGATCCTCGGGTTTGTTGCCGGGTGGTGTTATGTGGTTTGGGGTGATGGGGAGCTAAGCTATGTTGTCATGGACCTTTGGGCGGCGGCTGATCAGGAAGTGCTTCTGTCTATACCGCTGTTTATCCTCGCGGGTAATATTATGTCGCAAGGCAGTATTGCTGAGCGCCTTATTACCATGATGCGGGTGGCGACGGCGCCGGTTCCCGGTGGGCTGGCCATTGCAACCATTCTTTCTTGCGCTTTTTTCGCCGCGATTTCTGGATCATCAACGGTGACACTGATCGCGGTGGGTTCGATCATGTATCCGGCACTACTTAAAGCAGGTTATTCAAAAAAGTTCGCCCTCGGGTCACTTTGTGCAGCGGGTACACTTGGGATTATTGTCCCGCCAAGTATTCCGCTTATTCTTTATGGCGTCATGACCCAAACATCCATCGCGGACCTGTTCAAAGCTGGCATCGGTCCGGCGGTTTTGTTGACGGTAATGATGGGAATTTATGCGCTCGTTCGAAATAGGAAAGTGGAGCGCGGTCAGTTTCATATTTCTGAAATGATCATGGTGACTAAAAAGGGGGTATTCGCGCTCTTTATGCCCGTGCTTATTTTGGGCGGCATTTACTCTGGTCTTTTCACCGCTACAGAATCCGCTGCGGTCGCAGTATTTTATGCGGTCATCATTGAGATATTCGTTCATAAGGAAATGAACTTCGATGATCTGCAAAAGGTCATCATTGAAACGGCGACTATGCTCGGCTCTCTTATTCCGCTTCTGATGATGGCCCTTTCCATCAATACGTTTTTGGCTTATGAGCATGTGCCGCATGCCCTAGTTGAGATTATTCAGGCAAATGTCACCAGTCAGACATCATTCCTGCTGATGACCTTGGTGGGTCTACTTGTTGTTGGTTGCTTCGTTGATATTGGCTCAGCGATCCTCATTTTGGCTCCGCTTCTTGCGCCGCTTGCTTTGGCACAGGGTGTTGACCTCACTCACTTCGGCGTGGTCATGATCGTAAATCTTGAGCTGGGTTATTTGACCCCGCCACTTGGTCTTAACCTTATTGTTGCCATGGGGGTCTTCAAAGAAGACTTTTGGCTAATAGCCAAGTCGGTGCTGCCGTTCCTACTTCTTATGTTCATTGGCCTACTGATCGTTACGTTCTGGCCTTCTTTATCACTTTTCTTACTTTAGGGCTCCAAGATGTCAAATACTCAAGTCAAACTAAAATCCAAGCCAGAAGGAAATCCTAATACGGATAATTTCGAGGTTATAGCTGCCAATACTCCCGTTCCTGCTGATGGTGAAATTTTGTGTAAAACGCTTTATCTGTCGCTTGATCCTTATATGAGGGGTCAGATTAGCGGACGGCATATTTCGGGCACCATTAATCCGGGTGATCTGATGCGCGGCGAGTGCGTAGGGGAAGTAATTGATCCAAATGGTGCAGACTTCAAAATTGGCGATAAAATTACGTTTCATGGCGGATGGCAGAAGTATTTTACCGCTCCTGCAAGTGATGTAAAGCCCGTCGATTCGCGCCTGGAACCTGCCTCGCTCGCGCTTGGAATAATGGGAATGCCAGGACTAACGGCATATGCGGGAGTATTTTATCTTGGTGAATTGAAAGAAACTGATACCGTTCTTGTCTCCGCAGCGTCTGGTGCAGTGGGTTCAATGGTAGGACAGATGGCGCTCAATTTAGGCTGTCGGGTAATCGGTATTGCAGGATCAGATGAAAAGTGCGGATGGCTGCATGATACTGCAGGATTTCACGGAACAATCAATTATAAAACCGAAGAACTGGCGGACGCTATTAGACGCGAGTGTCCTAATGGGGTTGATTATTATTTTGATAATGTCGGCGGTGATATGCTTGATACTGTGATGCAGCAATTAGCCATCGGTGCACGGGTCGTTCTTTGTGGTCTTATGGCCCAATACAACACTGACGTTATTCCTCCTGGACCAAATCCGGCTACTATTATTAAAGCCCGCGCAACTGTGCGTGGTTTAGTGGTTTACGATTTCTTTGATAAAATACAGGAATTCTTAGACTACGCTATACCACTTTTGGATAGTGATAAAATAAAATATACCGAAGACGTGTCCGATGGACTTGATCAAGCGCCAGAAGCGTTCGCACGTTTAATGAACGGCAAAAATTTTGGTAAAACGATTATCAAAGTTTCCTAATTTAGTGAGTTATTTATGTTAATCCAACTTAGTTCAAGGCTTATTTTCATCAGAAAAAGGAATAGTAGTGCAAGTAAGTTTACATCAATGTACACATATCTTGTAACAATCATATGGACGATACTGACAACCAAATCACATTAAATGAACTGCAAAAATTGCCTGTTGCATCAAAAACCTATCTGGAGCCTCATCGTCTGGAACATTTTTTGGCTGCCTATGAGACGAAAAACTTTCATCATGCTGCGGCATTGAATTCAGTATCTCAGCAAGCAGTGAGTAAGGCAATTGCGAAGCTCGAAGAGGTGCTTGAAGTGAAGTTGTTTGAGCGCTTACCAACGGGAGTTAAGCCTACTATTTACGCAGATCACTTGGTCCGACGTGCTAAACTAATATTAGCTGAAAGTCGTAACGCTAGCCTTGAAATATTAGCACTTCGTGGTTATAGCAAAGGTGAAATCAGGGTAGGCGTGGGGCCGAGTTTTACGTCTCGATTGTTTCCGCGTGCGGTGAAGGGATTAAAACAACGGACAAATGATGTTGGCGTAAAATCGTATGTTGGTCTATCAAGCAAACTTATACCTATGATCCTTGCAGGTGAAATTGAGTTTGCGGTGGTCGCTCCACCACATGGAACTTATATAGATGCTGAGCTCGAGGTTGAAAAAATATATGAAGAAATCGATGTGGTAATGGGGCGTGTTAATCATCCTCTAACAGATATTCTTGATAGAACTTTGAGTGATTATGCTCGATTTCCGTGGGTTGTTCCAATGGGACTGTCCAGTATTTGGTCGGGTGTTGTTGACATGTTCGCTTCTGAGGGGGTTGATCCGCCGACAGATTTGCTCAGGTTAGATGGAATAAGGCTCGCAATTGGCCATGTTATTGAGGGTGATGCATTGAGTTTAATGCCTCACGAACTGGTGATACATGAACTCGATTCTGGGATTATGCAAGCGATTGATCACCCCAGTTTGCGTGTAACGCGTCCAGTATTGATGCTTAAACGCAAACATTCTCAACTTACACCTTCTGTGGCACTAATGTATTCTATTCTTAAGGGCGTGCTTCAACAGTACGATAATCAACACATTAACATCTGATGGTTGTCAGTTTTATAAGCTTTAGTGTTTCTTTACTGCGAAATGTTATATTAGTATATCAATATAATTAATTACGATTATGAAATAATGAATTGTATTCGGAGAGAAGAAATGACGGCTAGAGAGACGAGTAAAAAAGCTTTATATGCATCAACAGCATTAACGGTTCTGTTATCATTGCAAATAAACACTACCATAGCACAAGAGGCGGACAACGAGATTGCGGTAGATAACCGCAATACAACAGATGTTGTGGTGGTTACTGCACGTAAACGTGAGGAATTGCTGCAAGAAACGCCGCTTTCAATCACTGCATTTTCTGCAGAAGGATTAGAGCGGGCGAATATTAAGAGTATTGTTGATATCGCTGATTTCTCTCCTGGTTTCAGTTTTGCTTCGGCCTTTGGCCGACAGGGTGATCGTCCAGTTTTTCGTGGTATGTCCAGTATTCAGGGCGGTGCCAATGCATCTGTATTCGTTGATGGCGTTTATGTTAGTGGCTCAAGTCAATCCATCCTGCTCGATAATCTTGAACGCGTAGAAGTAATCAATGGCCCACAAAGCGCGCTCTATGGACGCGCGACATTTGGCGGGGCGATCAATTACGTAACGCGCAGACCAACAAATGAATTATCTGGCAGATTTACTGGAACTGCCGCTGAACACGAAAATTATGAATTATCTGGATTTTTAAGTGGCCCATTGGTTGAAGATAAGGTCTTTTTTGAAATCGGCGGAAAATATTATGATTTCGGTGGAGATTACGAAAACACATTCCCGGGACTTGAAGGTGGGAAAATTGGTGCGGAGCAAACAACCACTGTAAGTGGTGCACTACTTTTCTATCCAACTGAAAATTTCGAAATTATTGGCCGCGTCAACTACTCTGAAGATGATGATGGTGCTTATTCAATCGGATTGCAGGATGCGTCAGCTAACAACTGTTTCCTTGATGTAGCCCGTCAGTATTATTGCGGCGATGTTTCAATTCCCGCGGACGCACCGCGTCAGGAAACCGATTATTATTCTGAGGGATCAGGCGTAAGTCAAGAAACTATTCGTACTAGCCTTACCATGAATTATGATTTTGACAATGGGCACACATTGACGTCGATCACCGCTTATTCTGATGAAAACGGGCGGGTTATTCAGGACCAAACCTATGCGGGTGAAGATAATCGTGGTTTTTTCCGAATGGGTTTTATATCGGATGATATGAGCATGCGAGACGATTTCTCGCAGGAAGTGAGGTTAACATCGCCAGGTGAAAATCCATTCCGTTATATTGTTGGCGGTTATTATTACAAAGAAAATGTTGAGGTTAATTCCCGCGGCTCCGGCGATGCGCCTGACGCAGATCACGTGTTTAATGGCAGTAGTAAAGTGAGCAACTACGCTGTATTTGGCCAAGCAGAATACGATATCAACGATCAACTTAGCATCAGTGCAGAAATGCGCTATGCCGAAGACAAGCTGGAAGCGATTACAAGTGGTATGGAAAACTTTAAGGCTACTTACAAATCATGGACACCAAAAATTACTATAGATTATCAGATAAACGATGATTTTATGATTTTTGGCGTAATCGCTAAAGGGAACAAACCGGGTGATTTTAACACCAATTCAGCCCTTCCATCCGGGTTACAACTTGTTGATGAGGAAAACATTTGGAGTTATGAGGCTGGTTTTAAATCTTCGTTATTTGATGATCGGGTGGTTCTCAATATGTCTGCTTACTATCTTGATTGGACTAACCAGCAGCTTACGCAGAATTTTATTCCTGAAGGTGGAGGCTCGCCGTTCTCCTACCTTGATAACGTCGGTAAAACAGAAACATGGGGTATGGAAGTTGACACACGTATCCAACTAACGGATGCACTTTCAGTGCAGGCTATTTATGCCTATACTCATCCTGAAATTCAAAATTTTGATTTGTCAGCGGACAGTCGTCAGGAAGCGCTTAATTTTGGATTTGCTGATGGGATTGTCAAGGGTACTTTTACACCACAATCACCGCAACATACATTAACTTTGAGTAGTGAGTTTAGAACGCCAATTGCAAACATGGATCTAGAGTTTTTTGCTAGAGGTGACTTTATTTACTCCTCTACCCGTTACGCTCAAGTTTATAACTTCGCTGGAACAGGTGGCCGCAGTATTGCCAATTTTCGGGTGGGTGTGGAAAACGAGCAATATAGTATAGCACTCTGGGCTAAAAACGCATTTGACAATGAGACACCTACGTCGATCCTTCGTTATGTTGATGTTCCCAGCTTTTTCTCTAGAAGAGCTTTTGCGGTTAGCTTACCAAGGAAGCAACAATTCGGTCTTACAGGGACGTTTAAATTTTAGACGCCCTAAAATATTAACAGATATTGCTTTTTAGATAAGATATAATAGTATATCTTTAATTTATCTGGTAATGCGATCCTATTAAGGAGAGAATAATGAATATTCTAAAAAATATAAAAAAGGTGGCATCTGGTATTTTGCTCAGTGCCTGTGCGGTCTCGACGGCAATGGCGGACCAAATTGATCTGTCCACACCGGAAGGTGTTATTGAAGCAACGCGCAAGATTTATTGTCGCAGTGCGGACGAAAAACCGATGTTTTATCGATTCGAGGGAACTGCATTTGGCCGTAAACGCGGTGAAGCAGACAAAACACTCTTCCTTGTTTCTGGAATGAGCACTCGTCAATGTGTAACCGTTAAGGACGAGGTAAAAGGCGATGGTTATAAACTTGTGACCCGCGAAGTGATGCTATATATCGATCCAAAAACTGGCAAAGCGATGGACAAATGGCACAATCCTTATCTTCAACGCGACGTAGACGTGATGCATGTTGAAAACGATCCGGTAAATCAACGCCCGAGCTTTCCATATGATGCTGAGGGTAAGCCAGCAGCGCGCTGGTTTGGTAAGGAAATCGGTGACAGCTGGTTCATGAACCTCACCGTTCCGCTTTTCTATCACAATCCGATGCAGGGTGATTATCAGAAATATGTTGGTGGTGCATATCATGCTACCGAAATGTTCAGCTTCATTGGCAAGACCGCCGATCTTTTAGATGGTGATAAAGACGTGGCAAATGTTGACGTAGCATGGTCAAGGATTTCAGAGTGGCTGCCATGGATGGAAATGCAGGGTCGCGAAGGATTGTTTTACGTTAACGCGATCGGTAAAAGTGTAGAAACGTTTGATGGATTGCCAGACGTGATCAAGGATTATATCAATGAACATGTTCCAGAGTATAAGACGCCACCTCCTGGTGATGATATGCGTCCAAATGCAACCACGTGGACTGTGTTTAAAGATCGCAATGATCCAGCGCGATTACCGTTCGGAGGACATAATTAACAGTTGTGAGTGAAAAGACGCTTTTCGATAAATTGTGGAATAGCCACACCGTTGCTGATCTTGGCGATGGTGTGGCTTTACTTTATATCGACCGGATATTTCTTCATGAACGTACCGGAAGCATATCGTTAATAGGGCTTGAGGATGAAGGACGTGCAGTCGCCAATCCTGAAAAAGTGTTTTGCACAATGGATCATATTATTGATACAGTCCCGGGCCGTAGCGACACTACGACGATGGAAGGTGGCCGTGAATTTATTGAAATGACACGACAGGCCACGGCACAAGCCGGTATTAGACTATTTGATATTGGCGATCAACGACAAGGTATCGTTCACGTAACATCGCCTGAACAAGGTATTGTACTTCCTGGTTTAACACTTGTTTGCCCGGATAGTCATACCTGTACCCAAGGGGCATTTGGTGCTCTCGCATGGGGTATTGGTTCGACTGAGGCCGAGCAGGCGCTTGCCACCAATGTACTAAGGGTGGAAAAGCCGAAAAACATGCGAGTCACATTTGACGGTGAACTGTCTGCCGGCGTGACAGCAAAAGATATGATCCTTCATTTGATATCGGCATACTCGACTTCAGGCGCCGTGGGATATGCTGTTGAGTTTGCAGGCACTGCAGTTTCTATTTTATCTATGGAAAGTCGCATGACCCTTTGCAATATGGCGGTGGAGTTTGGTGCATTTACTGGAATGATCGCGGTCGACGAGAAAACCGTTGATTACGTTGAGGGTCGTCCTTTTACTCCGCAAGGCGCCCTGTGGGATCAGGCGGTAAAAGATTGGGAAGATCTAAAGTCTGACTCCGGTGCAAAGTTTGATAAAGAAATTGTAGTAGACGCAAGTAAAATAAACCCAACCGTTTCTTGGGGGACAAGTCCGGGACAATCCATTGCCATTGGTGAAACAATCCCATCACCGGAGAGTTTCACAGAGCGAAACCAAAATATTGCAACCAAAAATGCGCAAAAATATATGGCGGTTACTCCAGGTACACGCCTCAATGATCTTAAAATTGATGCAGCCTTTATTGGGTCATGCACCAACAGCCGACTGACCGATCTAAGGCGGGTAGCTAAAATTTTGCAAGGCCGAAAAGTGGCCAAAGGCATACGTGCTATTTGTGTTCCGGGTTCGACGAAAGTCAAGCAGGACGCCGAAGCAGAAGGGCTTGATCAGATATTTAAAGACGCCGGATTTGAGTGGCGGGAGAGCGGTTGCTCAATGTGTTTTTTTGCAGGCGGTGAAAGTTTTGGTTTTGAGGAACGGGTGATCAGCAGCACCAACAGAAATTTTGAAGGACGGCAGGGGCCAAAAACGCGAACGCATATAGCAAGCCCTGAAACGGTTGCCGCTTCCGCTATTGCCGGTCATATATGCGCGGCCGCTGATCTGGAGGAAGTATGATGGAGGGCTTCCAAACAATAAACTCTAAAGCGATCCCTCTTTTGCTGATTAACGTCGACACCGATGCGATTATTCCGTCACGGGAAATGAAGCGTGTCTCAAAAAGAGGACTTAGCGAAGGATTGTTCGCAGGGTGGCGTTATAAATCAAATGATAGCCGAGAACTAGAGCCTGATTTTATTCTTAATGATCCTGAGTATAACGGTGCCAAAATACTGTTGGGTGGGGATAACTTTGGCTGTGGGTCAAGCCGTGAACACGCGGTGTGGGCGCTGCATGAATATGGAATTCGGGTTATAATTGCGCCTTCATTCGGGGCAATTTTTTATAAGAACTGTATTCGTAACGGTATTTTGCCCATCCTATTATCCGATCAAAACATTGAGCCATTATCCGGCAAGGAACTTAAAATAAACCTAGAAAATCAATTGATTAATGACGATATATCATTTGAGATCGCGCCCGCAGATAAAGAAATGCTGCTTGACGGACTTGATGACATCGAATTAAATTTAAAGCATGTCGATGACATTAGATCATTTGAAAATAATGACCGTGTAAAGCGTCCGTGGGCCTATTTGTAGGAATTCAAATAATATTTTTCTTGGCAAGCTTTGCTATCGTCTCTGTTTGAGCTGAGATAAAATGGGCGCGGTCGGGTATTTTATGATTGCCATTTTCATCTAGTAGGGCATTTGCTTTCTGACTGCCTTCGCTAGAGTAAGTTTCAGCGAACATTTCAAATCGTTGGCGAGCTAGATAGTTGCTCATGCCCGGTCTTCTGCGGTATTTGCGAAGCGCATGAAGATCAATGCAATCATTAGCGGTCATGGTTTCTCCGTACCCGGCCTCGGTCATAATCTGACCCTTATAATTGATGACGGCTGAGCGGCCATCAGTTGAGCTTTTTGGAAGTTCATGGCCGCGGATTGAACCGGAATTTGCGGAAATAACATAGGCCATATTCTCAAGCGCACGTGCTTTTCGGGCGATCTGTTTTGGTGTCTCGCTCATGTTGCCCATTTCCCCGGTGGAGTGGAGGAAAACCTCCGCACCGCGCATGGTAAGGCAGCGGGCGATTTCAGGGTAAAGAATTTCTTCCGATGCAATGGCGGCTAAATTTCCAATCTCAGTTTTAGCGACTGGAAATACGCCATCCATGCCGTAAATATCCAAATATTTATCCCATACGTCATGTGGGGTTGGTGCAAACATGCTGTTCAGTCTTCGGTATCTTAATATAACATCGCCGCTCGGGCCGATGATGAAACAGGTCTGGAAATATAGGCCGGGAAAATGGTCATCAAGTTCGTAGGCATTGCCTGCCAGATAAATATCATTATCTTGTGCTATCTTGCCGAGCGCTTCATATTCCGCGCCGCGGACTTCGATACAGGCCTTTTTTGCCCAACCTTCGATGGTATCGCCCAGCGGATAAGCGGTCAGGAAATATTCAGGCAGGACGATGACTTTGCTATCGGGGCCAACGAAACGTTTGCTGGCGGGTATTTCACGTTCCAGCCGTTTTATTGTTGCGTTCATAACCACCTGAGCTTCTACGCGGTCAGTACAGTCATTAATAGCATCAACGGCCGTTTGTAGCGCAATGCCGTAATAAGAAGGTCCTAGTATTTTTTGTTCGTCAGACATAATTTTTTATAACTCAATCAGTTCAATTAACTCGCCAGCCGATCCAACACAGCAGGCGCTGCGCCGGCCACTGTAACCTGCACCGGAGAAAGGTTGCGGCAAGGTGAGAAGCGGTACATTTACCTTATCCAGATCTTCTACCATATATGTGGTTATGGCAATACCCGGTTCCAACATACCGTCATTTCTTGGCCTGACAATTGTTCCTTCAGGGTATTGATCAATTTCATTGTTCACTACCCGATCATTGCACGACATACATAGAAAATGTTTGGTGTCATCCGGAAGATCAAACGCATTATTGAGAACACTATAAGGAATATGGAAGGTGTTGCCTTCTGCCCATCCAAAGGCATCCACATAAAACTGTACCGCCTCTTTCACATCTGGTGTGGCAAGGATCATGATAAATATATGATCTACAAAAGACTGGGCCATTGGCAGATCATATGCAGGCAGATTGCCGCGCACTTGATTTAGATAAAAAAGCTCTTTTGAAAGACCAACCGCCTGCATGGGATAAATGGCGTCACTAAAGTCAAATTCGGTGGGCTCACCAATAATCTCAAATGGACTATCTTTAAGTTTCTCGTGAAGCTCGTCGGCGTCTGTCACGGTGATTTCAATAGCATTCCATCCGAAGCTTTTCAGATATTCATATTCCGGAACGTCGTCATTTTCCACCAGACGAATATAAACTTCTGCACCGCTTTCAGGGCCGGTAATAATTTGTCTGCGTCCCGCCATCTTTGGGGTCCCCCAAGATGTGGCTTGTGCTTCACTTACTGTGCTTTCTTCAATAATTTTATAGCCAAAATGATCCTGATAACTTTTGCAGGTGGCGTTGATATCCGGTGCACTGACCGTGGCCATTTTGATGCGACCTTCAGTGTCACCGTTTTCTCTTGTGATAGCCATTTAGGTTCCCTTTATCTTTATGTTTAAGGTAGATGATTTATTTGTTTGGTAAAAATGGCAATGACAAATATCATTATAGGTCTCTAAATCGTTGTTATACTTTGTTTCGTTATGCCCGTGAACCTTAAGAAAGAAAACTGACAGATGAGCGAATTTGCACCACTACATGAGAAACTTGTGGAAATATTAGGTGATCAATATGTCCTTACTGATGACGGCGAGTGCCGTCTTTTTTCGCAGGATGTTTTTAGTGAAGCAGCTTATGTAGCCCACGCCGTTATTCAGCCGGGAAATATTGCTGAATTATCAAAAGCGATTAAAGCGGTGACAGGCGCAGGTTATGCTATTTTCCCACGCGGAGGCGGTATGTCTTATACGAGCGGATATCTACCGAGCCAGGAAAAATCCATATCGCTCGATTTATCGCGGATGAATGGGATTGTAGAGATAAACCTTGAAGATAGGTACATTACCGTCGAAGCAGGCTGTACCTGGGCGCAAATTAACGAGGCTCTTAAGGATGATGGTGTTAGGCCACCGTTCTGGGGGACGCTTTCGGGACTTAAATCGACAGTCGGCGGTGGTGTCAGTCAGAACAGCCTTTTTTTCGGTAGCGGTCTTTATGGCTCAGCGGTGGATAGCGTGATCGGGCTTGAGGTGATTGCAGCGAACGGAGAAATTATTCGCACCGGTTCAGCATCTATAAAAGGCGGAAACGCGTTTTTCCGTCATTACGGCCCTGATTTAACCGGAATATTCCTTGGCGATACTGGTGCGCTCGGTGTTAAAGCAACTGTCACATTAAAGCTGATGGTAAATCCAAAATACCGTGAATTTGGATCATTTAGTTTTGATCGATACGAAGATATGCTTCCGGCGATGAGTGAAATTTCGCGTCGAGGCCTTGCCAGCGAAAGTTTCGGATTTGATCCATATTTACAAGCGCAAAGAATGAAGCGGGAAAGTCTCTCCAAAGATATCAAAAGCCTGGCTGGGGTTTTAAAAGCCAGTGATGGTGTGCTTGATGCCGTTAAGAAGGGAACTAAGCTCGCGCTCGCAGGACGTGGATACATGAAAGACGTTTTATACTCGTTTCATACAACCAGTGAAAATCGCTCAAAACAGGCGGCACAGGCTGACATGGCAGAAATAAGAGAAATAGCCATAAGTGCGGGTGGTAAGGAAATAGAAAACAGCATTCCCACACTGATAAATGCCAATCCGTTTTTACCACTAAATAATATGATCGGACCAGAAGGTGAGAGATGGGCACCCCTGCATGGTATGACCGCTCACTCAAAAGTCGTTGAACTTCATGCGGCTGTGGAGAAGTTGTTCGCCGCGAATGCTGAAAAAATCGCTGAGTATGATGTTGGTGTAGGATACATGTATTTAACGGTTGGGGCGGGGGCTTCGTTAATTGAACCGGTATTTTTCTGGCAAGATGCGCTTAAAGAACTGCATCTCATGTCCGTCGAAAAGAACCATCTCAACTCATTGAAAGGCTTTGAGGAAAATCTGGAAATACGCGAATTCGTTGCGGGGCTGCGAACCCAGCTGATCAATCTGTTCAAGGACCACGCAGCGGTCCACCTGCAAATCGGAAAGACCTACCTCTTTGCAGAAGGTTTGCAAGAGAACAGTTTCAATATGATCAGGTCTATTAAGAATTACACGGACCCGAAAAACCTGATAAATCCCGGCTCACTTGGACTATGAAATATTCTCAGTTCTATATTTTAAACTCACTGATAAATCCCACATTCATCTGACAATTCCCTGTTAATATTTTAGGGAAAATGTGATTGAATCCGCTGGCTTGTGCTTCTTATTCTCAATCCTATCTTGTTTTTTAATAATCAATCCAATATGTAAACGGCGGTGACAAACTAGTCCACTGAAGCGGCGATATTATATTGCTGCG
>ERZ890510.375-NODE-375-length-36016-cov-8.567949_pt1 | contig 36016 bp, 34 predicted proteins | sample MGYA00521265_ERZ890510 | MGnify/ENA primary metagenome ERZ890510 (study PRJEB32303, sample SAMEA104408624) | aquatic metagenome | biome: Brackish water; feature: Chemocline; material: water | place: Baltic Sea | collected 2014-10-26T21:54:00 | depth 110 m ... | reverse complement strand
ATTGAACGCATCAGCTGCAATAGAACCAGTAGGAGCAACGTTGTTGACTGTGACGTCGGTAGAAACCGACCCAACGCCAGCGTCATCGTCCGTGGCTGTTGCTGTAATCGTGTACACGTCCGAAGCCGTACCGGTTGGATCATCGTCGAGGTACAGGTGCGATGCTGTGAACGTGTTACCGCTCACTGCAGCAGCAGAAGTACCCTCTGAACCACCCCAGTCGATCACAACCACATGCGTGTCTAGCGTACCAGGATCGGTAATCGTTCCTGAAACGTTCACTGCGTTATTTTCATCGACCCCGGCTGCCGAAATCGTCAGCACAGGTGCAACGTTGTTCACCGTGACGGTCGTCGTGCCTGTTGTCGAAGGGTTGATCTCCATATCAAACGCCGTCGCACCACCATGGTCCTCTAATGCCACAGCAATGACGTTGAGCCCCGGTAGCAATGCTGTCCCGAAGCCTCCCGTGTATTCCCAGCGGGATGTCCAACCACCAGCGTTGCCGCTGCCTACTAACGTCCCATTTGCATAAAGCTTGAAGCCATTGTCGACACCGAGCCCCCAACTAACCGTCGATAGGTCAATGCCGCTCAGGTCAATAGTCGTCCTAACCCACAAGTCATCTCCATCTGCGGCATCCGCAGGCCAATACGTGCCTGGGTCAAACTCTGTACCCGGACCATCATTGCCAAACGGTGCTGGACCAGTAGTCCAACCGCCTGTAGAGGTGTTCCAATTAGCGTCGCCAGTCGGATCCGTGAACGTGTACTCCCACACCGAGCCAGCCGGAAGTGACTTGCCGTCGTGGATAGTCACCGTAACGGTGTTGCCGTCTGATGCCGTGCCATTCCCTGGCGAAGTTCCATCGTCAAGGTACTGGTGAGTAAACGGCGTCGTACCCGATGAAACAGGCACATCTAGATCGGGTGTCTGTCCTAGTCCCCAATCAATGTCAATCGTGTGAATATCACCTGCATCAACGTCACTGAAAGTTACTTCAATTGAAGCAAAGCCATTCTCATCGATCTCATCGCCCGTTATGGTCACGATCACCGGCGGGCTGTTCACTGGGACCACCGTAACAGTAGCCAATGCCGTTCCAGTGTTGACGGAATCGTCAGTCGAACTGAACGTCACAACAGTCGCAACGCCGGTCGGGAACAATCCAGGTGCGTTGTTACTGATCGTCAATGACGAGTCAACGGCGTCAATTGCCGATGCGCCTGCAAGGAATGCAACTATCGCTGCGTTTGAAGCGTTAGCTCCACCAACACTATCTGCTTGCACAGTAATGTCAGAAGGAGTCGTCACTACCGGCGCGGTTGTGTCCACAACAGTCACTGTTGCAGTCGCTGTACCGGTGTTGCTTGCGGCGTCAGTCGAACTGAACGTCACAACAGTCGCAACGCCAAGCGGGAAAAACCAAGGGCCATCATCAGTGACCGTCACCACTGCATCAACATCGTCAACTGCCGATGCGTCTGCAAGAAATGCAACTATCGCTGCGTTTGAAGCATTAGCTCCACCGGTCGTGTCACCTTCAACAGTGATATCGGCCGGTGCAGTCACCACAGGCGCAGTCGTGTCGGCAACATTCGGGTCGTCAGCAACTGAGCAACCGCTTGTGACGAATTTAACCTCGTTCAAAAGCATTTGGTACTGGTTGAAAGCTGCCGCAGAGCCGCTTCGCAGACCGTGGAAATCCATGTCCGGCCCCTGGACGACCATACATCCGATATCCGAACCTCCATATAGTCCAACGACCTCGGTTATACCTGAGATGTCGGCCTGTATGAACGGAGTGAAATCAGGCAACCAACTAGTGAACTTGATGTGGTTGTTGACAAAATCATCCAGAATTCCGTCGGTCAAGCCCGCGTAAATAGTACTCAGCTTGATGTTTGATCCACTAGCACCTGTACCGTAGACCGCTGGGGCCAACTGCCCGATGTTGGTATTGTCTTCAAAAATCACTCCACCACCGAGTGCGATGTATGGCTCGATTCGCGTAACCCAATCAGTATTCGCTGACGCTGAGTTCCAAGTGAATATAAGAACATCGTACGCAGCCCGTAATTCGTCAGGCGTCATACCGTTGTACGTCGTCGTGCTAATTCGTGTAACGGTCGCCCCTGGAATATCTAAAGGAATCGCGTTGGCTGCCTGACTACCTTGGTTACCACCCACACCGGCAATACGAGGAGCCATCGTCAGTACGCGAATTTCGTCGATGTTGCCTCCCGTTACCTTCATATCTAGGGTGAGAGTTCGATTGACGGCAGTCGCAGTGTCCCCACTCTCAGCTTGTCGAGCAGTGACCTGATAAGTAGCACCAGTTCCAAAAGTCGAATCCGTCCCAGTGAGCTCGTCGGTCGATTTAAGTACAAAACTAATGTTGCTGTCGAAGTCGACTGTTCCTGATGCTGTTCCATCGGACCCTGTTGGGTCAAAGTGGACAATGAAACTGTTGTATCGACCGGCTGGAATCGTGGTCGTCCCAACAATCATCGGAGATGCCAACACAACTCCAGTGCTCTCTGAAAAAATCTGGATGTTTGCGTTCTCAACCGCTCCATTAGTCAGATTAGTTGGCACCGGTGAGCCTGAAACGGTCACGGCTCCAGTGGTCGTCATTGCAAGAGCAACCGTACTAAACGCTGCCAGAGCGACAAGTGCGCCCAACACTGACAGTAGTTTTGGTAGTTTTCTACTCATTCACGTATTCCATTCCAAAGTAAATCTAACTCGACACCAGCCATCGCTGGCAAGGTGTGCAACTCTACGTTTCACCCAAATGAATCGTTTCAGAGACTTGGTGGAGAAATGGTCAAGATCGCAGTTTTGGTCTTACAAAAGAGCGGAAGACTTAATGCTGGAGGTCCTGATAGAACCAATCAACATAGTCGAAGGATCCCAAGCAAGCTGCCGCATGTCTGCCTCGGTGTGACATCCCCGCTTGACCAATCCGCCGATTTAACGGAATCTATTAATTAACAAGGAACACACGCCCGATCGGTCAATATGTTCAATGCTTAAGCTCGATGACCTAGCGCAAGGTCAGACTGCTGCTGAACGGTATCCCACGGCTGTTTTCTGTACACTCACGCGGTGTCAAAGAACGGTCGCAAAAGTAAAACTCCCAGTGTTCGTCACCCTAAAAAGTAACGAATGCGTTTCAATCTCGATTCAATCGGGATTTATCACAAGACAAGGGTAGATAACTAACTCGATCAGGTGGTCGAACCCTTATCTCCGCATAGTGCGATGAACTACCTGACCCTGCAAAAGCCTCATCGTAATCCCAGGCTCCGTCGATCAGTCAAATCAGCGGCGCCCAATAAACGTGAAGTGAAAGTTTCACATCCCAGGGTCAGTTACTTAGAGAGATTTTATCTCGGTCCCGATTCGGGAGATGAGCAACTGGTCCGAATAAAACCGTACTCAGCAGTCAGTCTGATCTTGCGTTAGTTCATCGAACAATTTTTAGTCGCGCCCAAATATTCATCCAATTCCTACGCCCCAACAACTCATCGGAGGTTTACGATTCCACCGTCCCCACCAACACACCGGGCAAATCCCCCGACCGAACATCACCAATGTTGCCGCACTTGCGGCACACACAATTAGAAGAATCGACCAAACTCAAAAGATGAAAATTACTCGAGTTGATCAGTTCGCCCCGCGAAATCGCACCCGACTGATCCGGATATCCACCGACACCGGAATCGAAGGCTGGGCAGAAAGCACCCTCGAAGGTAAACCCAAGAGTGTGCCAGCTGCCATCGATGAGTTCGCCGATTATCTGATCGGCAAGGACCCACTCAGAATCGAACACCACTGGCAGCAGATGTATCGCTCCTCATTCTTCCGAGGCGGCGCACACAACATGTCAGCGATCGCTGCGATCAACGCTGCACTATGGGACATTTCTGGAAAGCACTACGGTGTCCCCAGTTACATGCTCATGGGCGGCAATGTCCGCGACAAAATCCGCGTATACGCACACTGGGGGATTCGTGATCTCTCTGATGAAGGGCTAGAAGCGTCTCGCTACCGACTAACAATGCTCCAGAAAAGCGGATACACCGCCTACAAAGCAGGTCCCGCAGGAACGTGGCGCGCACACGAGCCACCTTCACGTATCGACGAGTTCGTGACAGCGGCTTACAAGATGCGAGAGTGGGTCGGCGACGATGTTGAACTTTGTTTCGACTTCCACGGCAAGATGACTCCGGGTCTAGCAGTTGAAGTCTGCAACGAAATCAAAGGCATGCGCCCAATGTTCGTCGAAGAACCTATACCACAGGAGAACCCCGATGCCCTGAAACGAATTCAGGAACAGGTATCGTTTCCACTGGCAACAGGTGAACGACTTCTCTCTCGATGGGAGTTCCGCGAAGTAATCGAGAAACAGGCAGTATCACTTCTACAACCTGACGTTGCCCACTGTGGCGGGCCTTCAGAACTGAAACGAATCGCCAACTATGCTGAGGTCTACTACCAGCACATCATGCCCCACTGCGCTATCGGACCACTTGCTCTCGCAGCCTGCATGCTGGTCGATGCCGTGGTTCCAAATTTCCTGATTCAGGAACAGGTCGATGCCGGTCTCGGTGTTGGACTGCTCAAGAAGCCTTGGGAAGTCAAAGACGGTCACATCGACCTCTGGGACACCCCCGGATTAGGTGTCGAAATTGATGAAGCTGAGGCTACCAAGACCTACGATGGCGATGCCTTCGGCTATCACAAAGAACTCGGTGGCGAGTACTACTACGAAAACGACGGATCAGTCGCCGACTGGTAAATCGATACCTAAACTGCTGTAACAAGGGTGGAGTTCATCGAATTCCACCCTTGTTACTAGCGGCAAATTCGCGATTCGTCGTACTATGTTGCGACATTCGCCCCGGCTTACGGAGATTTTGAAATGAAAATGCGCCCTCTTGGATCAACCGGACTCAATGTTGCACCTATTGGACTCGGTGCTGCCCAGCTTGGTTCGTCTGAATACGATCACTCCAAGGAAATCGTCTTCCGAGCGCTCGATCTGGGCGTGAATTACTTCGATACCGCACGAGGCTACTGGGATTCCGAGATTAAGCTCGGTAAAGCACTGAAAGGTGAGCGCGAAAACGTAATCGTTTCGTCCAAGACCGGCGGTAAAACAAAAGAGGACGCGGCGCAACACATCAACGAATCTCTCGAACGGTTGCAGACCGACTACATCGATAACTACCACCTGCACGCTCTAAGCGATCTCGACGATGTCGACGTTCGACTTGGTGGTCCGCTTGAGGCGCTGCTCGAAGCCAAAGAGGTCGGCAAAATTAGGCACATCGGAATCACCGGTCATACCTTCCCATCCGTACTCGTTGCAGCCCTGAAAAGATTCGATTTCGAAACGTTGCTTGTGCCGTTGAATATTGTTGAACGTGAGCCTCTCGCAGAACTTATCCCGTTGGCGATTGAGAAAAACGTCGGCGTCACGATCATGAAGCCAGTTGCGACTGGACTGCTTCCTGCACCTCTCGCACTAAAGTGGTTGATGAATCAGCAAATTGCCGTCGCCGTTCCTGGAGCCACCACGGCTGCTGAAATGGAGCAGAACGCCGGTATCGGAGCACTGGATGACTACACGCTAACCTCGGCGGAAGAAGCTGAAGTAGCGAAGTGGGCGCTTGATCTTGCTACTGACCGTTGCCGAATTTGTATGCAATGCCTGCCCTGCCCTTCGGATATCGAAATTCCAGGTACGTTAGGCACCGATGTGATGTACAACCACTATCGATCTATGGGAGCTGCCAAATTCGCAGAATTCCCATGGGAGACATCCCGGGTCGAGAACGAATGGCAAAGCAGGGAATCGACTATCGCAAAGATCGACGATCACGCTGCCTGTGACTCATGCATGCAGTGCGAATCACGCTGCCCATACGGTCTTCCAATCGTGTCGATGCTCCGAAGTATGTCGCCCAACATGAAAGACATGCTCGACATCTGGTCGAAGCAAGGCTCGAAAGTCTAACCACTCGTCGGTCGTTATTACCTAGGAAACGACCGGTCGAGTACCTGACCACGGACGAGCAATTTCAAACGCTCGGCTTCCACGATAGACAGTCGCGTCATCGTCATATCCACCGATGATCTGCATTCCGACGGGCATGCCACCTTCACCGAATCCAACCGGCACCGAAGCTACTGGATTGAACGAAGAATTGAAAACCATAGTGAACGGAATAGCACCGTAGTTAATACCTGCCATCTCGTCGGAATTAACTTTCGATCCGATCTTGCTCGGTGGGTCCAAATGCGGCCAAGCGACGGCGGCATTAGTCGGCGCAAGTACAAGGTCGTACTCTTCGAACAGCTGGTGCATCTTCAACTGAAGATTTTGCACGTCACGTAGCGCCGCCGAGACGTCAGAGCCAGTAAGTGACTTGCCATGATTAATCATATCGAGCGTGTAGGGCATCAAATCCTCAGGCCGTTCTTCAGCAAGATAGCCGTACATAGCGACCTGCCCTGCGGTCCAGAGCGTCCACCAAGCGTCACGAGGAACCGGATCGAACTTGATATCCACCGGTTCGACATTCGCTCCTAGCTCACTAAATGCCGACCACGAATTCTCAACTGCGGTAGCCACGTCGTCGTTCACGTCTGAAATTCCCAGCGTCATCGTCGTGCCAATGCGCATTCCGCTAACACCGTCTTCAAGATGAGAAAGATAGTCCGGAACGTCGGCCTTCACCGAACCTGGATCTCGTGCGTCGAAACCGGCAAGAGCCTGATTCAAGATCGCTGAATCACGCACATCGTTCGACATCGGACCACTCGTTCCCGCCGAGTTGTATGCGGGCTTTGCCTGTCCACCAAAACGTGGGATTCGACCATGTGTTGGCTTGTGCCCAAAGATTCCGCAGAACGAAGCAGGCAAACGCACTGACCCACCCCCGTCTGATCCAGTACCAATGGAACACATACCAGATGCTATCGCTGCCGCAGTTCCACCACTTGAACCACCCGGCATCCTAGTTGTGTCCCATGGGTTGTTACAGGTCGGGGCAACATTCGTGAACGTCTCTTCTCGGTTTCCAAACTCAGGCGTGTTGGTCTTACCAAGAATCACCGCTCCAGTTTTCCGCAACCTCTCAACCGCGACAGAATCGTAATCCGGAATCCAGTCCTCGAAGAACGTACTACCAAGAGTGGTTCGAAGTCCCTTCGTGACTTCAAGATCCTTCACGACGATCGGAGTTCCATGAAGTGAACCGGGTGATGCACCCGCGACGAACGCCCTGTCGGCTGCCCTAGCCGTCGCCAGGGCACCTTCCTCATCGAGAGTGATAAACGCATTCAAACGAGGCTCAAGCTCAGCGATACGACGCAGTGAAGCCTCGATCATTTCAACCGAAGAAATATCTCCGTCGACAATCATTTGACGCTGCTTGTGCGCCGGTAAAAACATTAAATCTCGATCGTTCATTTCTTTTCCGTTTCTCTCAACTCAACTCGATCCAGCAATCAGACAGTTTCGATTTGACTCTTGATATCACTTAACTCACTACGTAAACGTCGTCTCATAAACCATGTTGCGAACCAACCAGTAAGTACAAATAATACCGCCGTGAACTTGCTGTCAGATCGAGCGTTCATATCGATGGTGAGTTCAGTCGCCGATCCGCCGTCCACATCCGTAAACCCATAGTGAACGAAAATCGGGTACGGCCCTTTCACCGTGTCCACGACAAATTTTTCTAAGGGCTCGGAGATCTTCACCTCAAAAACGATCTCATTCACTTTACGACCGTACTTATAATCGATTCGATATCGGGACCCAGCCACTGCCCCGCCGCCATCGATCCAACTACCCGGCTCATCGACATCCTTCACCCACAAATGCATATTCGCCGGATCAACCACCCAGGCCCAAACAACATCGGATGAGCGTTCGATCGTGATCGATGCTTGCCCAACAATGTTCATAGTCCATCCCGTAAAAATGTAGCTGACACCGACCTAGTCAAACGCAGCGCCGCCATTCACATTGATCGCCTGTCCCGTTATTTCCGAAGCATCATCCGACGCTAGGAACGCTACAGTCTTACCAATATCTTCCGGTGTTTGCGGTCGACCCAGTGGCATGGTCGCCTTGATCTGGTCGATGAAAATCTCGTACGGCGTCATCTCGGCAAACGCCGGGTTCAATTCTTTATGGTTGAGCGCAATAGCTTCCCACATAGCAGTCCAGAGCCTGCCTGGGCAAACGGCGTTCACGTTGATGCTGTAGCTTCCAAGTTCCATCGCCAGTAGATGTGTGTACTGTATCGCCGCCGCCTTCGACACCAAGTACGGGTGTTGTGAGTTTCCGCGCCCTTTATCACCAACACCGCGAGGCTTGCGACCACCGTGCGAGGCGATAATCACGATCTTGCCCGATTCACGTTCTTTCATGTGCTCTTTCACAGCGTCGGTCGTGTTAGTCATTCCCTGCACGTTCACTGCGAAAGTTATGTCCCAATCTTCTTTGGTGAAATCTTTTCTCTCGTGGAATCCACGTCCACCGATCACACCGGCATTCGGAACACAAATGTCGATGCCCCCCAGTTCGGAAATCGCCCTGTCGGCAAAATGATCAACTGAGTCAGGATCGGTCACGTCAACTGTTCCTGAAATCGCCTTCCCACCACCAGCAATAATGGCATTTGCGGTCTCCTGAGCAGCCGCTCCATCGAGGTCGCACACAGCAACGATTGCTCCTCGCTCGACAAGTACGTTCGCAATCCCTACACCTATGCCTCGTCCCGCACCCGTAATCAATGCGACTTTGTCCTGAAGTTGCCCTGCCATCGCGCTAACCATAAATACTTACCTCCTAGAATTCTGAGTACGTCGCGCCACTAAAACATTTCATGATGGGCGAATCATAGATCACTGCAATTACGCTTGTTGTTCCTTTGCGCTGTCATTCTCACAATCCGACTGTAGAATTTATGTCACGTCCGCAGCCTGCGGGCGTCTTTTTTTGCGTAGGCACACCAGCCCGGTGTGAACTACACGGAGCAACTCAATTGACCAAGCGCATCCTTTCCGGCACTAGTCTCGACACACTTGTTTCACTTTCTAAGCGACGTGGATTCGTATTCCAGAGTTCCGAGATTTACGGAGGACTCTCAAGCGTTTGGGATTACGGTCCGGTTGGAGTCGAACTCAAGCGCAACGTGAAAGACGCTTGGTGGAAGTCGATGGTGCGCGAACGTGACGATGTTGTCGGTATGGACGCCTCTATACTCATGCACCCTGATGTTTGGATTGCTTCAGGCCATCTCGACAGCTTCAGCGATCCGCTTATCGAGTGCAATGACTGCCACCGACGTTATCGAGAAGACCAAGTTGATGGTGGAACATGCCCACATTGCGATGGTGCATTTGGTCCTGCTAGGCAATTCAACATGATGCTCAAGACGTTTCTGGGACCAGTCGAAGACGACGCTGCGACGGTCTACCTTCGTCCAGAAACCGCTCAAGCAATGTTCGTGAACTTCGAGAACGTCCAAACGAGTTCTCGTAAGAAGATCCCATTCGGTATCGCCCAAATCGGTAAGTCGTTCCGAAACGAGATCACTCCAGGTAATTTCACTTTCCGAACCCGCGAGTTCGAACAGATGGAACTTGAGTTCTTCTGCGAACCCGGCACAGATGACGAGTGGCACGAGTACTGGATGAATTTCTCGATGGACTGGTTCAAATCGCACGGTATCCGTGGCGAGAAGCTCACTCTGCGAAAGCACGAGCCAGACGAACTTCCCCACTACTCAAAGGCCTCGGCCGATGTTGAGTACGAATTTCCTTGGGGTTGGGGCGAACTAGAAACAATTTCAAACCGAACCGACTTCGACCTGAAAGCCCATGCAGCGAAAAGTGGCAAGGATATTTCATACTTCGACGACCAAAAGAAAGAGCGGTACGTGCCATTCGTGGTTGAGCCCGCAATGGGTGCAGATCGATCAGCACTGGCTTTCTTGGCCGACGCCTACGACGAAGAGGGTGAAGGTAAAGATCAACGAGTTGTTCTCCGCTTCCACCCCGACATAGCACCGTTCCAAATCGCGGTGCTTCCGCTATCTCGCAACGACAAACTGACACCAACTGCACGACGTGTTTACGATGTTCTACGTCCTCACTTCAACACACAGTACGACGACTCCCAAAGCATTGGTCGTCGATACCGTCGACAAGATGAAATCGGCACACCGTTATGCGTTACGGTCGACTTTGAAACGGTCGAAGATGACGACTCCGTGACCATCCGAAATCGAGACACTATGGAGCAGATTCGCATCCCAATTGAAAACCTTGAGGCAGCAATTCGAGATCAACTGAACAAGATGAGAGCTGACTGTCAGGGATAAATTCAGATCAAAATCTCAGAATCTAGGAACCGATGATGTTGATTGGGCGTAAAACTTAACATGCGCCTCACGTTCGACGGCATCGATTCACGATAGAACACTGATAATCTGACAGCACCGGTGCCGCGCCGAATCACATCAAAACCTCAATTGACCTTGTACTCGCCACCAAATAAGTTGGAGTGACCGCTTCGATGTATTGTTCTCCCACCGATCTTGCCTTGAATATCGAAGGCAAGCACGTATTCAACCGTGTGTGGCTGCTAGCAGTAATCGGATTGGTTGCCATAGTTGCCGTTGCTTGTGGCAACGACAATTCGAGCGGTAAATCAATCGCCGAAGTTGCCGCAGGTGGATCGAGTGACAAGGTCGGGACCGCACCGGCCATTTCAGGCGAAACGTTCACTCACGGCGATTTCAGTCTCGATATGCACGAAGGCAAGCCAGTACTTGTGAACTTTTGGTTCCCATCCTGTCCTCCCTGCCGAGCTGAAATGCCTGATCTTCAGGCAGCTTATGAAAAGTATGGCGAAGAAGTAGCATTCATCGGTGTTCAACTGCTTGGGCTTGATTCCGCAGCGAACGGTCAGGCGTTCGTGAGGGAACTCGGGCTCACCTACCCTTCGATGCCCGATATCGGATCTACCGTGCAGTTAGGCTATGAAGTCTTCTCGTTCCCAACCACGATATTCCTGGACAAAAACCACAACATAGCCCGAACGTGGACTGGCATCATCGGTGAAGACCAACTCGGTGAACAGCTCGACGCCCTGCTCGCCAGTTAGCAAACATCTTCAGGTCGACAGACCATTCAACTCGGGCTAATGGCATAATCGCTCCATGTTTGGAGATATAAGTGTCAACGACTGGATCATGTTGATCGTGCGATGGGCTCACGCAATTGGAGCCGTTGCATGGATAGGTGGAAGCGCGTTCTTTGCCTTAGTCCTGCGCCCCGTTGAAAGAGCCAACCCCAATCTAGTTCGGCCCATTCTGCGCCCACTCGGTTCGGTCTACCGTGAACTCGTCGACATATCAGTCATAGCCATCATCATCACGGGTCTGATCCTCATGTTTGATCGCCTCACCGGTAATGACGCTTCTACCGCATGGTTCATAGTTCTTGGTGTAAAACTAGCACTGGCAATCTGGATGTTTTATCTAGTCTGGCATTTCCGCCAGTCAGACTTCGATCCAACCGAGCAATCAACGGGACTCACTGCCCGACTGTCGTGGCTCATCGGCTATAACGCCATGGTTTTCTTAGGCGTTATCGTGTTCTTTCTCGCATCGGTACTAAGAGTCCTATTCGAGAGTTCAATCTCCAACTAAGACATCCAGCAATCACCCACTATTCCTGACCCTACAGCGACTACACCACTCCACTAATACCTGAGCGATCTGATTCAGCAGCCAACTCAGAGATGGGTCGGTTCAGGACGGGATGAATGAGATCGGGTGCGAGCTGAACAAGTGGCACCAATACGAAAGCCCGTTCATGCAGCCGTGGGTGCGGCACAGTCACGCCGCTTGCCTCCAAGATAGTTTCACCGTGGAGTAAAAGATCAAGATCGAGTGTTCGTGAGGCATTCTTTTCTTGTCTCGCACGCCCAAGGGAAAACTCGATGGCCAGTAATTCAGTCACAACTTCGAGCGGGTCAAGAGCAGTGGATACCGCTACCACCTGATTTAGATAGCGAGGTTGATATCCCTCGACGACCCACGGCTTCGTTTCGTAAAGCGAACTGACACCTGTGATAATTCCCACGCTCGAAAGACGTTCAATCGCGCCCTGAAGAATCCTCAACCTATCACCCAGATTGCTACCAAGACCGATGTAAGCGGTCACAAATCCGCTAGGCATTGATTGCACCACTACCGTTGTAACCGCGGCATATAGCATCACTCATCTTCACTACTCTCACTATCTCTTTCACATCATGAACTCTGACGATATCCGCTCCGCCCTGTATGGCGAACGCGACGGTCGCGGCAGTTCCAAATCGTCGATCTTCAACGGGTTCACCCGTTACTTCGCCGATGAACGATTTACGAGACGTACCAACCAATACCGGCAACCCAAGTTCAGCACGGAGTCTTCCGATATTCCTCATCAATTCCAATGACTGTACGGAATTTTTAGCGAACCCAATCCCAGGATCAACAATAATTTTCGACCTATCTACCCCTGCAGCAAGCAATAGATCAATCGATTTTTCTAAATCAATCAGCACGTCTGATACCACGTTGATTTGATGACCGCCCTGCCTGATGTGACTCACCACAATAGGCACACCAGTCTCCGAAATGACCTCGGCCATCACTGCATCGCCAAGCATCGACACGTCGTTAGCAATCGCTGCTCCCGCATCAATAGCAGCAGCAGCCACGCTTGCCTTACGGGTGTCGATAGAGATTGGAACTGTCAGACGTTTCACCAAGCCCTCGATAATCGGAATTACTCTCGCTATTTCGGCCTCAGCGTCAACAGGTTTCGCATCTCGATAGATCTTTACTGGTCGTGTCGACTCACCGCCAATGTCGATAATATCGGCGCCTTCAGCTTCCATACGCAATGCTTGAGCGACCGCCGCTTGAATTTCACCCAACGTTGGCAGAATACCATCACCTGAAAATGAGTCAGGGGTAGCATTCACAACGCCCATGACATAGGTTCGTTCGCCCCAAGCGAACTCATAATTGCCAACGCGTAAGGGTAGAATTTGTGGATGTGGGAGTAGAGGCACGGATGGCTGCACTGGAATTTCACCGCCAGTGAATTGAGTAGGCGGAATTTCTCGCTAAATCGACGTTTCGAGTTTAACACCCGGAAGGCAACGAATAACCCGATTTGTGGAGTTGCTGCACAACTTGACCTAAGTTACGATTTATTGGCGCTTCGCGCCATGGCAAACAGCTTATTGCAGTTTGACAAACATTCGGCCAAAGCTTGAAGCAAATCCATAACCTGCGAGGCACTACGATAGCAACCGAATCCTCACCCGACGCCACAATAGATCAGACTGGTCATGTGCAATTGTCAAAACTGGAAGACCTTAATGCTCGGCGGAAATCGGCTCACCTAGGTGGCGGTGACAAACGGGTCGAAGCACAGCACAAACGCGGGAAGCTCACAGCGCGTGAAAGGCTTATCAGTTTCTTCGATACGGGAAGCTTTACTGAGTTCGACTCGTTCGTAACTCACCGATCAACCGATCTCGGTCTCGACAAGCAACGATTCGAGGGCGACGCCGTTGTAACCGGATATGGCACAGTCGACGGACGACAGGTTTTCGCCTACGCTCAGGACTTCACTGTGCTCGGCGGTTCTCTATCTCTTGTAGCCGCCCAGAAGATATCTAAGGTGATGGATCATGCGATGCGGGTGGGCGCACCGATCATTGGTATCAATGACTCAGGTGGTGCTCGAATTCAAGAAGGGATCGACTCGCTCGCAGGCTACGGTGAAATTTTCAAGCGCAACACTCTCGCGTCAGGAGTCATCCCGCAGATCACGATCATCGCTGGCCCTGCCGCTGGTGGAGCCGTTTACTCCCCCGCCCTGACCGATTTCATCTACATGGTTGAAGGCATCGGGCAGATGTACATCACGGGCCCGGATGTGGTCAAAGCCGTTACCGGTGAAGAAGTTTCGCATGAAGACCTCGGTGGAGCCGCGACGCACGCTTCTCTAAGTGGTGTAGCACACTTCACCCCAGAATCGGAAGAAGCCTGTTTCACTCAGGTTCGAGCACTTCTCTCATACCTTCCTTCAAACAACGCTGAATCAGCGCCCTCAGTCGAAGCGACGGATGTCGCAAACAGCGCCGACACAACGTTGAGAGATGTGGTTCCAGATGCCGCCAACCAACCGTACGACGTAATGGACGTGATCACCAAAATTGTCGACAACGGAGAATTCCTACCTGTACACCACAATTTCGCCCCTAACATAGTCGTTGGGTTCGCACGGCTCGACGGTCGAAGTATCGGCGTGGTGGCGAATCAGGCGAATCAAATGGCCGGAATGCTCGATATCGATGCATCAGACAAAGCAGCTCGATTCGTGCGTTTCTGCGATGCATTCAATATCCCGTTGGTCACCCTGGTCGATGTTCCCGGCTTCATGCCCGGCACACAGCAGGAGTACGGCGGGCTCATTCGTCATGGAGCCAAACTGCTCTACGCATACGTAGAGGCAACAGTTCCAAAGATCACTGTCATCCTCCGAAAGGCGTACGGTGGTGCATACATCGTTATGGGTTCAAAAGAGATGCGCACTGACGTGAACCTTGCGTGGCCCGGTGCTGAGATTGCTGTCATGGGGCCAGAGGGTGCAATCAACGTAATTGGACGTAGGGAAATAGCGGAAGCCAGCAATGCAGATACGAAGCGAGCTGAGATGGTCGCTGACTACCGTAACCAATTTGCCAATCCGTACGTGGCTGCTAACCGTGGCTATCTCGACGACGTGATCGATCCTGCACAAACTCGCCCTGAATTGATAAAGGCACTACGGATGCTCGAATCAAAGGTTGACAGTATTCCACCGAAAAAACACGGAAATATCCCGCTCTAGCTGCAATTTCATGTCCGAAAGCGATCAAAGTAATCACGAACGTAAATACGCTGCTAACACGATTGGCCGACAGAAATTTGTCGATTCAGTCAGCCGTATGGCGGGCGAAGTTTGGGATTTCCACAATCGATTCAAGGTTGGATCCGGTCAATTTCAAGGGCAAAGTGCAACCGAAATAGTATCCAATCGCACAAGCATCCTTGATGAGGAGTTCAAAGAGCTCGCACAAGCAATAGCAGAAAACGAAGGCGATGAAGCGGTCGCCGATGAAACTGCCGACATTCTGTTTGTCGCCATGGGGCACGTAGAAGCGATGGGAACACCGGGAATCAAAGGCATTGATCGCGTGACAGCGAAAGTGGCAGCGAAAACTAATGAAACCCATGCAATAAGACCCGATACGGGCAAAGTATTACCCCGAAAAGGAAAACCTCACAAATGGCAGTAATGACTCGAATGTTTTGAGTCGGATAACGTTGCGATTCCGTCAAGTGAGAAGCTGAGAAAGAAACAAGTTATGAAGTTCAAAGTGACAGTAGTTGGTGCCGGATTTGTTGGTGCGACGACGGCTCAGCGCGTGTTCGAAACCGGTTACGCCGACGTCGTTCTTGTCGACATCGTTGAGGGCAAGCCTCAAGGGATAGCGCTCGACATGCTCGAGTCTGGTCCAGTAGTCGGAACAGACGCCCAAATCACGGGCTCAAATACCTACGAAGGCACAGCCGATTCCGATGTCGTAGTCGTCACAGCAGGAATCCCCCGTAAACCCGGAATGAGCCGAGACGACCTGTTGATGACCAACATGAAAATCGTTGGATCGGTAACAGCAGAAGTCGCAAAATACTCTCCAAATGCCGTGTTGATCGTAGTCTCGAACCCACTCGATGCAATGGTTCAGCACGCGTACAGGGTCAGCGGATTCCCGAAAGAACGAGTTATCGGCATGGCTGGAATTCTCGACACTGCCCGATTTCGAACTTTTCTCTCACAGGAACTAAAAGCATCTGTGACCAACGTTTCCGCATACGTTCTTGGTGGGCACGGCGACACGATGGTCCCGCTCATTGGCTCAACCACTGTTGGTGGTGTTCCCGTAGCGAAGCTCATCGTAGCAAAACGACTCGAAGAAATTGTTCAGCGCACACGTGATGGTGGAGCAGAAATTGTTGGCCTGCTGAAAACTGGTTCCGCCTACTACGCTCCATCAGCGGCGGTCGCTCAAATGGTTGAAGCGATATTGCTCGACCGCAAGGAAATCCTGCCATGTGCAGCGTTCCTTGAGGGCGAATATGGCATCAACGGTCTCTACGCCGGTGTTCCGGTAAAGCTCGGTGCAGCAGGCATCGAAGAGATCATAGAAGTTGAACTCACAGAAAAAGAATCAGCTGCCCTTCAGGCATCAGCCGACTCGGTACAGGAACTAGTCGATATCATGGCAAAAGCCGGATCTGCTTAACCAGTGAGATCATCCCTTCCCTGAAGGGACAAAATTCGAGGGTGTGTGAAGTCATTCAAACTCTCTACAAGCGGAATTACGACGGAAAAATGAGGCGACCGGATGGTCGCCTCATTTTTATTTTCCGCCCCTCTGAACTTAATTCAGAATCTGTAACACAACAAATAACGAACAATATCGGAGTACAACACATGCCGGGAAGGCTCGCAAGAAAAACAGCAGTAGTAACAGCTGCGGCACAGGGAATTGGCAAATCTACGGCACGAGCATTCGCTGCTGAAGGTGCTCAGGTTTGGGCGACCGATGTGAATGTTGACAAATTGAGTGACCTCGATGGTGTAACGGGAATTAGAACTTGGCGTTGTGACGTCACCGATCCCGTATCAATCGCTGCTCTCCTCAACGAAACCGGCGCACCCGACATCCTCTTCAACTGCGCGGGATACGTTGCTGTCGGAACGATTCTTAATTCGACCGAGGAAGACTGTGACTTCTCGTTCGAACTCAATGTAAAGTCACTATTCCGAATGCTTCGAGCCGATCTGCCACCGATGATCGAAAACGGTGGCGGCTCAATCATCAACATGGCGTCATTATCATCACATCTTCTCGGAGTTCCTAACCGAGCAGCCTACACGGCAACGAAAGCTGCTGTTATAGGAATTACGAAGTCGGTCGCCAAGGACTATCTCAGTAGCAACATCCGAATGAATGCAATCGCCCCTGCGACTGTCGAAACACCTTCGCTCCAAGATCGAATGGACGCCACCGGCGACGCTGAAGCGGCTAGATCTGCTTTTATAGCCCGTCAGCCGATGGGCCGTATTGGGACTCCCGAGGAAATCGCCCACCTGGCCGTCTACCTCGCCTCAGACGAGTCGTCATACACAACCGGACAAATCCATGTCATCGACGGCGCAATGAGCCTTTAGCGATCTTGTCATATTCATCTAAATTCAGGATGACAGCAGACGACCATTGATAATAAGCTGTAGTAATTGAGATATCGATCAAGCGTAAGAACATAAATATGTCACGAGAAGCTGAACTGCTTGATGCCCTGAGTTGGCGACCGAAGCCGCCGACCCCGTCGACGCTCGAATTCGCCTTACTTGCTTGGGATTTCGAACGACCAACTCCCGACTACGAATACGAAGTTGAACTACCAGACGCAGAGTTCGATCCGATGTACGTCGATTTCGTCTCAGCCGCCTACGCAGCAGTTCTCGATGTTGTTGGAGATTTGAAGTTCCCGGAAAACTACGGCAAAGGTCCCGGGCTTGTCAAAACGCTTATCGGACTCTTCCCAGGGACAAATCGCGGCACTGAAGGTCGAAACCTTTGGGTCCTTGCGATCGCATGGGAGTTCGACACTTGGCTGGAGCGGATCCTCCGGATAAACGGCGGGGATGTAGCAGCCGCTCGAACGCTAGTTGAAGACCGCTGCCCCGTTCCGGATTACGTGGCTTCTGCTCCAAATCTCAAAACAGAATTGCTCAACTACCCAGACGATGTGAACAAACCAGATTTACGGATTTTGCTCCGCTGGTTGGGCGTCCGTGGTTGGAACAACGATGGAATACGTGTGATTGTCCAAGAAAACAGCATCATGTTGAACGAGTGGCATAATTCACCATATGTGCGCTGAAATTGAATCTGGCCAAATACAAAGACCCGAGGATTTGACCTCGGGTCTTTGTATTTTCGTAACTGAATTTCCTAATGAAGCACCAGCTAAACCTTCGCTGGTGCCGCCTCGGCCATTCGCACGATTTCTTTAGTAGAAACAATGTGCTTCTGGAGTCCAAGAGTTTTTTCGCTCATACCCATCGCAAGGCCAATCAACTGTGGAACGTGGATAACCGGCAAGTCTGCCTTATCGCCACGAACTTGCTTGCGGGCCTTTGGCTGGTAGCCATCGAGGTTCAAGTGACACAGTGGGCACGGTGTGACCATTGCATGGGCACCGAGGTCTTTGGCAGTTCCTGTGTGGTTGGCAACCATCTTCATTGAATTGGCCTGATTGATGAACAAGATCGGGAAACCGCAGCAAGCGGTCTTGCCGGCGAAATCCGTAACTGTGCCACCAACAGACTCGATCAACTGCTCAAGAGAAGTCTCACGTTCGGGATTAGCTTTAAACTCCAGAGCTTCTGAAGGTCGAACCATATAGCAGCCGTAAAATGGTGCCATATTCATCCCCGTGAGCTCGCGAGTGAATGTCTCTTTCAGCTTATCGAGGCCAATGTCTTCGATCAGCGCCCACAGAAGATGCTTGATCGAAGTTGTTCCTTTGTACTCAAGACCTTCAGCTGCGAGATGTTTATTCACTTCGGCGAGGTACTCAGGGTCGCGCTTAACACGGTGATTAGCCTGACTCATGACACCCTGACAGGTGGAGCACAACACCATGATAGGCAGCCCCATCTGTTCGGCCAGTGCAAAAGTTCGAACGTTCAAGATGTCGCCCATCTTGAGGTTTTTTTCCTGCAATACACCAGCCCCGGTACAGGCAGCTTTCGTCAGTTCAACATGTTCGATACCGAGCCGTTCCATAACTGCCAGTGCAGAATCGTACAGTTCAGGAGCACCACCACGGGCGACACATCCAGGATAAAAAGCGTACTTCATTAGGATTCACCCTCCACACTCTCGTAGAGGTATTTTACGTTTTTGTGTTCATCAGATTTATGCGGCATCAATGGTGGCAGCTTTCCCTTTCGCATTGCGGCAATCCCTATTGGAGCGAGATCGAGCAATCGAGGAATGTTCGTCCAGCCTGCAGAATCAAGAGCCAAACGAGTTTCATCCAATCGACCATTCTTTTTTACAGAATTATAGAACGATTCGGTGTGACGATAACCTGAGGTATTCGTGTTGCCTGCTGCAATTGCAGCTTCACGTAGCTCCATGATCCGGTCCATCGGTGCAACACCCTTCGGGCAAACTTCCACACACTTCATACAGCGTGTGCAATCCCACATCCCCCCATCTTCATCATTCAATGCTTTCAAACGCTCGTCACGCTCGGAGTCACGCGGGTCTTCTGTAAACCGCCATGCCTTTGCCAAGGCAGCAGGTCCGATGAAGTTGGCATCGACTTCAAGAACTGTGCAATCGGATACACAGCAACCGCACATGATGCAGTTCATCGAAGTCAGCAAATTCTCCATCGATTTATTCGAGGCAATGTACTCACCTTGTTCAGGAACAAAGCTCGGCTTGAGGAATGGCTCGACGCGCTTAATTTGCGAGAAGAACGTGTCGAGCGAAACGACAAGATCACGAATAACGTGCTGATTGCCCATCGGCTCGATCGTTAGCTGTTCGCCATTTGGCGCAACATCAACCATACGAGTCTTGCAAACCAGCTTGGCGCTACCATTTACTCTCATCCCACATGAACCACAAATCGAAGCTCGACATGCACAACGCATTGCCAGAGTTCCGTCTTCCTGTTCACGTATTTGAATTAAGGAGTCCAAGACTGTCGAATCGGGGTGAACATCAATGTCATATTCCTGCCACCAAGTCTTACCACCTGAATCAGCGGGATCGAATCGCTTTATTTTCAGTTTGACCAGCATTTAGTAGACCCTCTTGACTGGTTCCCACTGCGTGATTTTCACGTCAGATGTCTCAACACGGTTGCCGTGCTCCTGAGTTTCGTCCTTGTACACGAGTGTGTGTTTCAACCAGTTTTCATCGTCACGTTCAGTAATATCTGTTCGGAAGTGGGCTCCACGGCTCTCTTTTCGAGTTAGGGCTCCGGCTACAACAGCCTCGGCACAATCGACCATAAATTCGAGCTCGAGTCCGAACATCAGGTCGGTATTAAACACCTTCCCTTTGTTCTCGATTGAGAATCCGCCTATTCGGGACTTCACGTTGGCGAGGTTTGCTAGAGCACCTTCCATCGACGTTTGGTCACGGAATACTCCGATACCCTTAGTCATGCCTCGTGCCATATCGTCTCGAATCGTTGCAACGCGTTCACCCTTGGGCCTATCAAGTAGAGCCTGAAGCCGAGTTTTCTCGGCAGTGAGGTCTTTCTCTACCTTCGAATGACCACTAATGCCCTTGATGTATTCAACAGCGTGAGCCCCTGAACGGCGACCAAAAACAACAGTGTCGAGTAACGAGTTTGCCCCTAAACGGTTGGCCCCATGAACGCTAACGTTCGCACACTCACCAGCGGCGTAAAGACCTGGAACATTTGTTGCACCGTTCACGTCGGTCTTGATTCCACCCATGATGTAGTGCATTCCGGGCTGTACTGGAACAGGCTGCTCAGCCATATCGATACCAAGGAACTCCACAGAGACTTCCTGTAGGTATCCCAGACGTTGCTCAATGAACTCTCGACCCAGATGACGAAGGTCGAGAAGAACGTTTCCGTCAATTCCCCTGCCCTCGTCGATCTCAGTCTGTTCGGCACGAGACACAACGTCTCGTGAAGCAAGTTCCATATAGTCGGGTGCAGTCTTTTCCATGAACCGCTCACCGGAAGCATTGAGAAGGTATGCACCCTCACCTCGTGCCGCTTCTGACATAAGAATGCCAGTTCGAGCGAGAGTTGTAGGGTGGTACTGGATCATCTCCATGTCCATCAACGGAACGCCAGCCCGGTATGCCAGAGACAGGCCATCACCAGTGCAGATCAATGCGTTGGTTGAAGGCTCGAAGACACGACCTGCACCGCCAGCTGCCATGATGACCGCCTTGGCTTTGATTGTGTGCATCTCACCGGTCTTGAGGTCGATTGCGACCACACCACGGCAGACGCCATCTTCAATGATAAGTTTGGTAACAAACCACTCTTCATATACGTTCAAGCCGAGTTTTAGCGACTGTTCAAACAGAACGTGCAGAATCGCTGAACCCGTAATAGCTCCAATGAAAAATGTTCGTGCCACTTTCTGTCCACCGAATGCTCGGGTACCAAGCTTGCCATCGTCACCACGACTGAAGATGACTCCCATTCGCTCTAGTTCTAGTACAGCCTCACCAGCTTCGCTCGACATCACTTCGACGGCGTCTTGGTCAGCCAGAAAGTCACTCCCTTTGATCGTGTCGTAGGCGTGCCCTTCCCATTTATCACCTCGGTCTGTGAGCGGAGCGTTGATTCCACCCTGAGCAGCATTCGAGTGACTCCGAACAGGGTGAACCTTGGATATAACCGCCACGTCAACGCCTGCACGCGTGACTTCAACAGCCGCTCTGAGTCCGGCGAGTCCTCCGCCGATAATCAGAACATCATGCTCATACATAGGCTCGCCTCGCACTACGCTGGTTTTTAAGTGTTGTCATTTTTCTCAGCCCTTGATGTGGTTTGTGTACACATGCATAGCCGATAGCAAAGCCGCTATCGACATCTGGTTTTCAAGTTCGCCTGTAGATATCAATCGGTGAAGGTCTTTGAAATCAACTTCCTCAACAACAATGTCCTCTCCATCATCCGAGGGCAACGGTGCCGGTTCAAGATTAGTCGCAATATACATGTACGAATACTCTGTCGAGTATCCCGGTGCGACCCACGAACCGCCAATTGGAATTAGTTTTCCGGCTCTGTACCCAACCTCTTCTTGCAATTCTCGATGAGCGGTAACTTCAGGCCTCTCACCTGCTTCTCTCGTTCCAGCTGATGCCTCCAAAAGGAAACGCTCCGCCGCCTGTCGATACTGCCGTATAAGCAGGACTTTGCCATCATCCGTGATAGGAATCAGCACGACTGAACCGGGGTGTTCGACAATCTCTCGATCAAACTCGGGACCATCTTCGAATCGAGCCGTGTCAACACGCAGGGATATTCGAGTCCCTTCATACTTCCGGTTAACTGAGACGGTGGTCGGGCGTTTAGGTCGCAAAACGTGGTTATTCTACCGAATTTCCAATGTTAGATACGCCGTCGCCGTGGTTTTTCGCGGGAACCTTTTCGAAGACCCAAGCGCCTCGACAATTCGCCCCAGAACTCAGCAGCAGGTTTTCGACGCAAGAAAGAAGCATAGTCACCGGCTTGTGTGATCTTCACGGTCTCGCCAGCGTCAAGTCTATAATCGATGAACCCGTCGGCATTTAGAGTCGCCTCTTCGTCCGCTTGAACTGTCAGTTCGACAGTCGATGACGCCTGCAAAATTACTCCACCAAACTGTGACATATGTGTAGCGATCGGTTTTACAAGAAAGCCACCTGAGGTCGGATCCATCACTGGACCACCGAGAGCGAGACTATATCCGGTGGAGCCGGTGGCAGTCGAAACAACAACTCCGTCGCCCCTGTACGTCGCTAAATGCACCCCATCTATGACGGTGCTCACTTCAATGACCCTCAGAACCGCCCCTCTGGCAACCGTGACGTCGTTCAGAGCCAGAATCGGCTTATGATTGTCGCCAGAAATTGTAGCGTTCAACATATAGCGACGTTCGACTCGAGCATTACCTTCGAGGTACCAGCCAAGTTCTGCGATAGCATCTTTCGCCTCGATGTCGCTCATGAAACCGACGCGCCCCATGTTAACTCCAACGATCGGAATATCTTTTGCCGCCGCTACGTGTGCACCACGAAGAATCGTTCCATCACCACCAATTGTGACGATGAGATCGGAATTGACAAGTTCGTTTTCACGTTCATGAAGATCACTCTGAGTTGCAAGCCACCATGTACGCCCTTCTGCGTAAGTTGACGCTATGGTTTGGGCGAGTTCACCCGCTTCAGCCAGTAAGCCGTGATGAACGATTCCGATGTTGTGGTAGCTGGGCATGTTCGTCAAATTCAGTCCGAGTGACCTAATACTGTTTGAAGTTTACTGTTTGTACGACCAACTGCGGTTCGCAAAACACGTGAGCTTACAGACCCGGAATTATTGAGAGAGCACTTTCTGCAAATTCGAGCAGCAAGAACGGTGCGACACCGAATACTCCAGCCCCAATCGCCGCTAGCCCAGCTGCGATCAATACAGGTTTATCCACACTGAACTTAGACTCGTCTGCAGGTTCCTCGAACACAATCGCCCGAATGACACGCAAGTAATAGTAAGCAGCGATCACGGTGTTCATCACACCGATAATTGCAAGCCAAGTCAAATTGGCGTTGATAGCGGAACCGAATATCACGACTTTCGCCATGAACCCGACCGTAGGCGGCATTCCGAGCAACGAGAGCAGTCCAAATACTAATAATCCGGCGAGAAGAGGTGATCGCTTGAGTAGGCCGTTCAAACCTTCGATCGAGTCATCATTTGTACGTGAAGTGATCGCAATCACCGCAAAGAACACTGCCAGGTTCGTGAATGCATACCCAGCGAGATAATACATAACACCCTGAGGGCCAGCACCAGCGAACGTAGCCCCTACCTGATTAGCAGGAACCGACGCCATTCCGACGAGAATGTAACCAGCCTGAGCAATAGTCGAGTAACCCAGCAAGCGTTTGATATTCGATTGCGATAAAGCAAGCGTGTTTCCGACCGTCATGGTGACTGCGGCAAATATCGCAAACAGTCCCGACCAGTCCTGCATCAGCGCGGGATCACCGAAAGCGGTGTACATAATGCGCATGATTACAGCGAACGCAGCGGCTTTCGATGCCACCGACAAGAACGCTGCAACCGGCGTTGGAGCTCCTTGATAGACGTCAGGCACCCACATTTGCCACGGCACAACTGCCATTTTGAAGCCGAATCCAGCAACGATCATGATCACGGAAAGCAATACCGCGTATGAACCGAATGGAACGCCTGCCTCGGTCGGCAGAACGGCAAGCCGTTCCATGATCACATGGAGGTGAGTACTCCCTGTATACCCGTAGATATATGCAAATCCGTACAGCAGAATCGCACTTGAAATAGCAGAAAGAACGAAGAACTTAGTTCCTGCTTCAACTCCTTGCTTTGTGCGATGAATAGCGGCAAGTGCTACCACTGGGAGAGCAGTGAGTTCGAGTGCGACGTAGATCGTGATTAGCTCTGTGGCCGAGACAAGGATCATCATTCCCGTAACAGAGAGCAGCACGAGTGAAACAAACTCGCCGCCATAGTTTTTCATTCGATCACTTGCAATGTATTTTGCAGATGCAAGTATCGTTCCCGCTGTGACTGTTAGCAGCAGGAATTTGAAAAACAGTGAGAATCGATCGGCCTCAAATGTGCCAAAAAGTGCAGGTCCAGATACAGGGTCACCAAACCATCCAAACCAGAGGTTCAGTGTGAGAACCACAGGAGCGGCGAGGCCGATGAATGCGACCGTGGAGACCTTGGCCATACTACGAGTCACGAGATCGACAGAAATAACAAGCAATGCCAGTACAGCCATTGCTATTTCAGGGGACAGTACCCAGAAGTCCTGGACAGTCATTACCTAAGCACCGCCTGAATACCAATATCGAACATGTCAGTTACTACTGAAGGCCAGATACCGACAATGAAAATAGGAGCCGCCAACACAATAACGGGGATCATATCAACCCAGTTTGCATCAGTTAAGTTGTCGTAAACCTCATCCGAAATACCCGGACTTGCTGGACGCTCTCCGAAGAACACTCTTTGAACCATCCAGAGCGTGTAACCAGCTGCCAGAACAACACCGAATGCCGAGACACCTGTGGCCCATGGCCATACCGAGAACGTCCCAAGGAACACCATGATTTCTGCCACGAAGCCAGATAGTGCTGGCAATCCGAGCGATCCGAAGCCAGCAATCAAGAAGAAAATAGCTATTAGAGGCATTTTCTTCCAGAGACCGCCTAGATGCGGAATGTGCCGTGTATGAGTTCGATCATAGGAAAGGCCAACCATAAGGAACGCAAGTCCGGTGATCGTACCGTGTGTGAACATCTGCAACGCAGCACCGTTCAAACCGAGTGTCGAAGTCTCAGCAGCCGATGACCCTATTGCTGCAACACCGAGCATTACAAACCCCATGTGACTGATCGAACTGTAGGCAATCAGTCGTTTCATGTCGGTCTGACGAATCGTAATGATTCCGCCATAGATCACAGAAATAGCGGCAATTACCGCTAAATACCCAGCAACATCATGAATTGTGAATCCCCGGGTCTCTTGAAAGAACCCTAGGTTAATGCGCAGCAAGCCATATCCAGCCATCTTCAGCAAGACACCCGCAAGCATGACCGAAACTGCGGTCGGAGCATCGGTGTGTGCGTCAGGGAGCCAACTGTGAACAGGCCATAACGGCAATTTCACAGCGAAAGCGACAAAGAAGAACGCGAATATTAGTGCGGCCGGCACCACTAGATCGGCAGCAGCGATTAGTTCTGGGATACCTGTTATGCCGAGTTCAGGTATCGAAACCATCGCCAAAGTGTTCACGCCCGGCGTCACATAAATGGCCAGAATACCGACCAACATGAACGCACCACCAGCAAGGGTGAACAAGACAAATTTCATCGCCGAGTAACGTGGTCGCCCACTTCCCCATATGGAGATGAGCATGAACATTGGAATAAGTTCGAATTCGAAGAATACAAAGAACAGAAGCAAATCGAGTGATACGAATACACCCAGCACTGATGTTTCTAGCAACAGCAACCAAAAGAAATACTCGCGGACACGTTTCTTGATGCGCCAGGAACCGAGTGCCGCAGCCATGCCGAGAATTCCAGTGAGCAACACCAGAGGTGCACTTAAGCCATCAACTCCAAGCAAGTAAGAAGATCGAAGAGCATCTACCGGTATCCAGCGTTCAAAATAGTCGATCATCTGAACGCCAGCTAGATCTTGGTCGTAGCCAACAAATACCATCAAGCTCAGTACGAACGTGATAACGGTTGCACCAATCGAAATCCAGCGAATCTGTTGGTCGGAATTTGCACCACGTACAAATATGGTGACGAATACTGCGACCACCGCAGGCAAGAAGACAATCAGCGTCAGTAACCCATCAAACACGGGTCACCTCATATTCGGCGCAAAGGCCATATTCAGTTTTGCTTGAGCTAAGTTCCACGTGCGTTATCAGCCCCATAGCAAGAATGCTGCTACTACTGCGACTACCCCGACAATCATGCCGACTGCGTAGGTTTGTGTTTGACCATTTTGAATCAGCGCCCCACTCTTACCAATCCGGCTTACCCAGTTGGAAAGATAGACGTTTGCGTTATCGACCCAACGTTCATCGAACCATCGTAAAGCGTCGGCAACATACTTATAGAAGCCTTTACGAACGATTACGTTCTCGTACAACTCATCAAAGTAGTACTTACGGAACATGAGTTTGTAAACTGTCGGGAATATGTCTCCCACTCGGGTCGGTGAAATAGAACCCTTGACGTACATCAAATAGGCAAGCCCAATACCAGCCAGTGCCAAAGCTGTCGATATGCCAGCGACTATAAAGTTGAACTCAGGTGCAGCACCGGCGTGCTCTGCTGCCTCATGTGTTGGGAATACTTCGTGGTTCTCCACAGTTACAAAGTGCGCAAATGCATGTGTATCTATTCCGCCGACTTCGACGACTGGGTTCGTGAAGAATCCGATACCAATCGCCAAAACTGCCAACAAGATGATGGGGCCGACCATCAACCATGGTGACTCGCCGAAGTGTGAATGAGTGCTGCCTACAGGGAAAGGGGCGCCTGCGATTTCGGCGTCCTTAATCTCCTGCTCACCACCACCCTTCCACTCGCCGTGGAATGTAAGAAAGATCGCTCGGAACATGTAGAACGCTGTCATCAGTGCGGCAACGAGACCCAGCACAAGCACAATGTTGCCCGTACCAGTCCCAACTTCAGCTACATGACCCAGAATTTCGTCTTTCGACCAGAATCCCGAAAATGGGAAGAGTCCAGCGAGGCTCAAACTCGCAATAATCATGCCCCAGTAGGTTTTGGGCATATGAGTCTTCAAACCGCCCATGTAGTTCATGTTGAACGTGCCAGAAGCGTGATGAACCGAACCTGCACCAAGGAACAAAGCTGCCTTAAAGAATGCGTGAGTGAACAAATGGAATAATGCAGGAGCGTAAGCCCCGACTCCCAATGCCAGCATCATGTAACCAAGTTGGCTAATCGTCGAATATGCCAGAACACGTTTGATGTCATTCGCAACCAAGCCCATGGTCGCCGCAAACACCGCTGTGAACCCACCGATCAGTGCGACCAACGTCATAGCGTCGGAGTGTTCGAACAGCGGGAAGAATCGAGCAATGAGGAATACACCAGCCGTAACCATCGTCGCCGAGTGAATCAATGCCGATACGGAAGTTGGCCCTTCCATGGCATCAGGGAGCCAGTTGTGCAACGGAAACTGCGCTGACTTACCAATAGCGCCAGCTAAGAGCCCTAGAGCAACCCATGTTGCGACCGATACAGCGATCTCATTCGCCTCGATTGCGTGGTACAGCGTCGAGATGTCCATATAAAACGGACTCTGCGAATAGAGGTACAAAATGCCGAGCAGGAATCCGAAGTCTCCAAACCTCGTCATCAAGAACGCCTTCTTGGCAGCCGCAGCGGCCGAAGGACGATCCATCCAGAACCCGATCAATAAGTACGACGAAACTCCAACGAGCTCCCAGAAGACAAATATTTGAATCACGTTTCGTGAGAGAACAAGGCCCAACATCGAAGCCGTGAACAGCGCCATAAATGTGTAATAACGGGTGTAGCTCTTATCTCCGTGCATGTAGGCCTGTCCATAGATTTGGACAAGCAAGCTAACTCCACTGACCACAACCAACATGATCGATGTCAGTTGGTCGACCATGAGACCGAATGTCAGATTCAGGCCATTAAGAACGATCCAGTCGTGAGACTCCAGATCGATCGGACCGTCCGACATCACGGTAGCAAGCGTCATCATCGAGAGAATGAATGAGCCTCCGATTGCCGCCACGGTGATGTAGCCGGCGTACTTCGAGTTAGAACCAAGGAAGGCGCGCACCAGCACACCATTCACCAGCATTGCGGCGATTGGCAGGGCGATTATTAGCCAAGCTAGGCCTTCAGTAATCACAGATTTTCCCTGTTACAGCTTTCTCAAAATTTCGTCGGCCACATGTTCTCTGCCTTTAGGAACCATCACTCGGAACGAAGCGTTTTCAGCCCAATCGAGGATATCGCCCTCAGGAATGAGCTTCGTCGGTAGACCTTCTCCTTCGAGGAGGTCTTTCCACATCTGCGCAGTTATCAGATTGGGGGTTTTCTTGTAGTCGACCCACATAGCTAGTTCTTCATCTCAGAGGCATCGGTAATCTCTACCGACTCTTTTACTCGATACATAGCGAACACAAGAGCAAATGCGAGTGCCGCTTCACCGGCAGCAACAGCAGTAACAAATATCGCAAAAGCATGACCAGTCAGGGCTGACCGAATAGCCTCAGCAGTCAGCGGATCACCACTCAAAAGCGCTGCTGAAGGTGTGAACCGACTGAACGCAACTGCAGCTATCACCACACCATTGAACATCAGTTCAAGCGACATAATCACCGTTACGAGGCTTCTGCGCGACACAACACCGTATGCGCCGATTGCGAACAACGCAGCTGAAACAAGAAGTACGTTCTCGATAGTCATACCGAAAAGTCTCCTTTCACGAGCTCATCGGTAGTAGACGGATTTCGCATTAGCAGTAACCCACCGATTAATGCAGCGACCAGAAGCAATCCGATAAGTTCAAATGCAAGCATGTACTCACGAACGACCAGCACGCCGATGGAGCCAGAGCTATCAACGAAAACACCGCCGTTCTTTACAGCAACTGCATTTTCGTCGACAGGCAGATCGGTAAATATTTCGATTGCATTGCCCGTTCCAACCTCAACGAAGCCCTCAGTAAGAGCAGCAACAATAACTGGATCAGTAATTGCGTCCATCGACGACCAGTTCGTGTTGTAAGCAGTAAAAGCGAATACACCGAAGACCAGCACTGCCACTGCTGCACCGACGAGCCTACCTTGCGATGGTCGACTACCTGAAGCGATGTCCTGAATGAACATCACTGCGAACGCCATCAAAACCGATATAGCCCCGACATATACAAGAATCTGCACGACCCCAACAAATTCGGCACTAAGGACGAAATACAAAATACCAACGCCTAAGAACGACCCGGCCAGCGCAATCGCTGCACGGAATACATCGCGCTGAGTTACAACTATTGTGGCAAACCCGAGGATCATTGCGGATACTGCCCAAAAAGCGATAGTCGTGAGTGTCGAGACTTCCATCATCGCTCGTCGACCCACTTTCGCTTCAGGTCTTCGTCAGACGGACGCTCGTGGCGACCTGCGTCGTGGAAATCTTCGATCGTCTCTTTGAACGGATCGAATCCGTTCTCCTCGAACTGAGGTCGATAGAAAGAACTCGGACGTTTCGGTGCGTTGAACAACTCGTCTTTAGTAATGATTAGTTCATCACGTACGTACTTGGAACGTTCGAAACTTGTACCCATATGTAATGCATCGTACGGGCAAGCCTCAACGCAAAGCCCACAGAACATGCAACGACCAATGTCGATGTCGAAGACTTCAAGTTTGTAACTCTCACCTTCTTGAGCATCGATTTTCCCAGGCACACTTACGATCTCAATAATCCCCAGCGGGCAGTACTTCGCACAACTAGCGCAAGCGGTGCAGCGATCTTCGAAAAATGTAAATTCATTCCCACGGAATCGTGCCGATTGCTTCACCGCAACTGGAACAGTTGCCAGCCCTGCAATCGCCCTGAGCGAATCAGTCGGCCGCTTCAGCATAAATCGGAACGGATTCATGCCAGCCTCTTTAGCTGCACCGATAATACCGACGTGACGATCTGGGTACTGTTCAGTAACCGCAGGCCGCACAAAGTTCTTCAGTGTTACCAAGAAACCACGAGGCAAACCAAGACCGATCATTAGTCGCCTCCTTCGGACCGAGCTGATTGGGCTCCCACGGAAGAAATAGATGCAGCACCCAATACCGACGAAGCTGGAATCGATTCGCTGCCCACAGGATAAATAGGCGAGTTCGGATCGGGTTGCGTTTGTTCGTAGGGCGATGTACCAAGCAGCTTACTCACGATGTAAATAGAAATAATGGCTACCGGCCAGTTGATAGCCGCCATCGCCCACAATTGAGCGGTAGTCGGTTGTGGCCATATAGCGATGAGAATAGCCGTCACAACGATGTTGATCATCGTCAGTTCGAACAGACCCTTCCACGCGAATTTCAGAACCTGATCAATACGCAGCCGAGGCAGCGTCATTCGGAACCAAATAATCACGAATAGAACTGCAATCACCTTTGCACCGAACCAGAAATGGGAAGGAATCGGGTCGAACCCTTTCCACCCACCTAGGAACAGTGTGGCAACAATCGCCGCTGTGCTAATTTCTGCCATGAATTCAGCAAGAAAGAATAGACCGAACTTCATACTGGCATAATCGTTCAAATAACCCGCAGCTAATTCAGATTCGGCTTCTGTAAGGTCGAATGGCGCCCTCGCCATCTCTGCTAAGGCGGCGAGGAAGAACACGAAGAATCCGAGTGGCTGCACCAATATATATGGAATTCCCTGCGCAGCGATGATGTCCCCTAGCGACATTGACCCAGCCAGCATGACCACACCAACAAGTGCAAGCGCCATCGGAATTTCGTAACTAATAAGCAGTGCAACTGATCGTAATGCCGAAAGAATCGCTATTCGGTTTGCAGAGGACCACGCCGCGGTAAGAACTGAAAGTGTCGTCAACGAAGTTACCGCCATGATGAACAGCACTCCAACGTTCAGGTCAGCAACGTACGTACCTACTCCAAACGGAATTACCGAAAAGACAATCAGTGCCGGTGCGGCGATCATCACCGGAGCAAGGTTGAACAGAATTCGGTCTGCTTCCGCAGGTACCAAATCTTCTTTAAACATCGTTTTTATGGCATCAGCTACGGAAGTGAGCATTCCGAAAGGACCCCACCTATTCGGACCAGTTCGTGACTGGAATCGGCCGAACAATCGGCGTTCACCCCAGATAAGCACGATCACTCCGCCAAGAACGCCATTAACGACCAACCCAATGATTACTGCTGCTGTGAGCAAGAATGCCAACCACTCCATACCCCCAGGTAGAAGGCCTGAAGAATAATCACGTGCCGTGCAACTTGCGCTGTCGCCAGCAAGGACACAGTAGATGTTTCGCCAAAGCGAGTTATCGAGGAAGGCCTGACCCATTATCGATCCACCTCACCCATGTTCAAATCGACGCTACCGAAAGTCACAAAAAGATCGCCGAATTGACCGCCGATGAGCATGTCGCGAAGCAATGTTAGGTTGATCAACGAAGACGCTCGGACGTGCATGCGATACGGAGCGATGCTGCCATCGCTCACGAGATAGAACCCAAGTTCACCTTTAGACCCTTCAATAGCAACATAAGCGTCGCCTTCAGGCGGTCGAACCAAGCGTGGCACGTCATCGAACGAAGGTCGAACACGGCCAGGCTCGATCTGTTCGATACACTGCCGGATGATATTCACGCTCTCACGTGCTTCCTGAATCCTCACCCAGTACCGGGCGTAGTTATCTGATGCTGTATGAAGCTTTCGTTCGAAAGTAATCCGATCATAGTAGTCATATGGGGCACGGTGACGTAGATCCCAGTCGACTCCGCTCGCTCGCAGCATTGGGCCAGTGATCGAAGCGTTGATAAGTAACTCTGGCGGCAGTACTGCTGTCCCTTTCGTTCGAGAGAACACGATCTCATTGCCGCTCAAGTAGGTCTCTAGTTCGTCGATCGTGTGGACGATATCGTCAAGTTCACGATCAAGCGCTGGCCAGAACTCGGCAGGTGCATCCATAAATACCCCGCCAGGACGCAGGTAAGAGTTCGTGATACGAGCTCCACACAGCATTTCAAACAAGTCAAGAATATTTTCCCGCTCACGCATAGCGTAGATAAGCGGGGTACCCAAGGCACCAAGATCCTGCAAGAGGAAACCAGTGGCAACAAGATGGCTTGCGATACGTTGCAGTTCAGCGGCAATCATTCGAAGCCAAACGCCACGAGGAGAAGGCTCAATGCCAGCCAACTTCTCAACCGCCAAAATATATGCTTGGTTGTTGAGCATTGATGACACATAATCCATACGGTCGGTCAATGTGATGATCTGCGTATACGTGCGTTCTTCAGCGAGTTTTTCCGAGCCACGGTGCAGATAGCCGAAGACGGGTTCTACATCGACTATTTCTTCACCATCGAACATAACACGCATGCGAAAAACGCCGTGGGTAGATGGGTGTTGGGGGCCGAGGTTAACGGTTACTGGCTGAGTTTTGATAGCCATTAGGCGTTGCCATCCGCGTTACCGATTTCAGGGTTTCCGGCAGAGCCGGGCGCTACAGAAGCGATCGACTGATCGTAAGTCACATAATCTTTACGAAGTGGGTGACCAGGAAATCCCTCCCAAAGCATGATTCGCTTATGGTTAGGATGCCCATCAAAGCGAATCCCCATTAAATCCCACACTTCGCGCTCTTGATAATCCGCACCTCGCCAGATCGGAACAACACTGGCTATTGAAGCCTCTGACCGACCTAAGCCAACACGTGATTTAAGTACAGCAGATGAGTTCATAGGCAGTGATGTCAGGTGGTAAACAACCTCAAAATGATCGATATAGTCGACCGCAGTAAGGCTGCTGAGCATGTCGAACCTGAACTCAGAACGATTCTTGAGCCCTTCACAGACGGTCGATATCGATTCCGGCTTTAGCCAAACGTCGGAACCACCACTCGACTCAACAGAGTCAGGGGCGAAGGCTTCAATGGCTTCGGCTAACGCCGATCCACTCCAAACGGTGGTCATTCCTGCCCTGCCGCCTGCCCACTAAGGCTATATCGACGTATCTTGTCGTGGAGCTGCATTATGCCGTAGAGAAGTGCATCCGGCCGCGGCGGACAACCAGGTACGTAGACATCGACCGGCATGATGTGATTCACCCCTGGAACGACTGAGTAGCTCTGGTAGTACGGACCACCCGAAGTAGCGCACACGCCCATTGATATAACCCATCGAGGCTCTGCCATCTGGTCATACAGTCTGCGCAGCGGAACAGCCATTTTCCAAGTCAGCGTTCCAGCAACGATCAAGAGGTCAGCCTGTCGAGGTGAAGCTCGAAGCGCTTCCATACCAAATCGAGCTAGGTCAAATCGTGCCATTGCGGCGCTGATCATCTCGAATGAGCAGCAAGCAAGTCCCGACTGCAAAGGAAACACTGAAGATTTCCGTGCCCAGTTAAGCAAATAGTCGACAGAGCTTACGATCACGCTTCTGCGAAGCTCGTCGGGAACTTCCAAAACGGGGTCGGGGAACGGCTCAAGATGAGTCGACTTCATCCGATTGACTGCAGCACCTTCAGTTCGATCGAGATCGAGAGTTATCGATTGCAATGCCCCGCGAGGATCAGCCCCCGCAGGCGTACCGTATGGATCAATCAGTTTTGGACCGGTCATTCGTTTGTCACCCACTCTAGAGCGCCTTTACGCCAAGCGTAGACGTACGCAAACGTAACAACAATCAGAAAGATCAATACTGCGCCAAGTGCTGCAAACCCGAATTGGCGGGTCATTACACCATACTTAACCGCCCACGAAAACAAGAACACCGTTTCAACATCAAAAACAACGAACAGAATGGCGTAGTTGTAGTAACGGAAATTGAAACGAGCAGGCCGACTGCTGAACGGAGGCATTCCGCCTTCGTAAGCACTTTCTTTTACGGCCGAAGGGCGAGACGGCCTGATTTTAACAAACTGAGCCATATAGCTCATCATCAACATCCCTATTGGGACGGTCACCGCCGCGGCGGCGAAAATAATGAGCAGTGCGTACTGCCTGAAATAATCCTCGAACATCAACTACCGATTACTGGTTGTCAGATACAGGTTGAAAGGCTTCGAAAAAGCCGATTTGGAGCATAGCAGTCGCCCGTTTTAGCAGCAAGTGAAATAATGAACAATCCATATCGATCACATATGGATCATACATATTGGTCGGATCAACATTCACTCACAGTGAACGTGCCGTTAGTTGAAAATGATCACTCCTCTACCGTCTTCACCGCGATCAAGAGCATCATATGCTTCGTTGATTTCATGGAGTTTGTACTTTCGAGTGACCAAACCCCCAACGTCGATTCGACCTTGCCTGTAAAACTCAAGTAACTTGCCAAACGTCTCGTGCGGACTGGCAGAACCGTAATAACTACCAAGAAGGGTCTTTTGGTTACGAACTAACTCGACCAGCGGAATCTCAGCAGTCATACCATCAGGAGCGAGCCCTACAACTACAGTTGTCCCACCCTTACGAGTCGCTTTGTAAGCCTGCTCGGTGGTGATCTTGTGTCCGAATGTGTCGAATGCGAAATCAACTCCACCGTCAGTCATTTCTTGGATCGCATAAACCGGATCCTGTTCCTTCGAGTTGATGATGTGAGTTGCGCCGAACTTGTATGCAAACTCTAATTTGTGATCGAATATATCGACAGCGATCACCTTACTTGCGTTCATCAAACGTGCACCCTGTAGAGCATTGAGACCTACTCCACCCGTGCCAATCACCGCTACCGTCATCCCTGCTCGCATGTTGGGCTGGTTGATAACTCCACCGACACCGGTTGCAACCGAGCAACCGATCAATGCAGCCACATCCATCGGCACATCGTCAGGTATCGGGTAACAGGCCTGCTGCGGAACGACAATAGATTCAGCGAAAACGCCTAGTTTCGCAAACTGGTGAACCTCTGTGCCATCAGGCGTACGCAGTCGGAACGTTCCATCGTATTGACGAGTACCTGTCAATCGGTTGGTGTCACAAATGTTTGATAATCCGGTACGACAGGATCGGCAATGCCCGCAATTAGGAACAAACGACAGCACACAGCGATCGCCGACCTTGACACTTGATACACCAGGACCGACAGTCTCGACGACTCCTGCGCCCTCGTGTCCGAGAACGATCGGCATCAGCGTAGGATTGTCGCCGGTCATCACGTGGTGATCCGACGCACAGATGCCCGCAGCCGACATCTTTACTCGTACTTCACCGGTCTTTGGTTCCGACTGATCAAGCTCCGCGATCTGCATGGGCTTTTTCGATTCAAAGAGGACTGCGGCTTTCACGTGATGACTCCAGGTAGTAAATCAAAGCGGTGTTCACAGCTCGGATTTTGTCCGTCCGAGCGAGACCATAGTACTCCGAGTAATCTTCGTTTCCGATATTAAAAAACCCCTCCTGAAATCAATACAGGAGGGTTTCCTTTTATACATTCAGATCGTCGCTCGCTTACGAGTTCTCGATCATTGTAATGACCTTCGCCTTTAGATCCTTCGCGTCGGGCAACATTGGGTATCGCCCAACCTCACCTTTATCAAAGGCAACTTCGCCGTTTAGCGTCACCTTGAACACTCCGCCTTGGCCGGGTGTCAATGTCACGGCAATATGCGACTGACCGGCCGCATATAGTTCGCTTCCCATCCAGAAAGCCACAGAATGGTAGCCTCACGGAACACAGTATTCGATTTCAGCTTGAACCTTTGCAGGTACTTCTGCCATAACTATCTCCTTCGGGACGAGCGGTAAATTTCG